>QWCK01001171.1_pt1 | contig 40236 bp, 38 predicted proteins | sample 1972571 | NCBI WGS metagenome assembly QWCK01 (sample SAMN09866710, study PRJNA288562) | Human gut metagenome isolate term2_stool, whole genome shotgun sequencing... | isolation source: gut | host: Homo sapiens | place: USA: California | reverse complement strand
GTACTGAAAATCAGACACTTAGCCAAATTTATTTAGTTATGTTTTGTTAATCAACTCGCTCATTTTCAAACAATTATGTGATTATTAACAGAGTATTGCCAATATTAAAGCATTAATAAGCTTTGTGGTATTCGTTTTTGAAAGCATATAGGTGTCTTTGTTTTTTATATGATTATAAAGTGATACCCAAAGTTTAAGAAAGCTGATGGGTGTTTGCCGTCGAACAAGGAGACTTGCGCTTTCTGCGCTTCGTGGGTATCGTCACCCAAAAGCAGTTTTCCAGCATTTTTAGCTTCAAAATATTTGCAAAAATCATCTATGACACAGAATAATTCAGTAATTTTGTAATCGGTAGTCGTTGTAAGTATATTTGTAACTGTTTGATTGTTAGCTGTAAAGGTACAAAATATTTATGAAGCTATCTTGCTTTTTTATTTACTTTTTCGTGTTTTCTTATCCCGAACTGAGGTATATTCTCTTTGTTTAGCCGGGTTGTTGGAAGCGCGAAAAACTTCCCCCACATATGGGAAAAGTTCGATAATGTCCTAAATATTCTTCATTCATCTGTTTAAAGCTTAGCTTTTGCTTCGTAAAAGATAAGCTTTTGCAATGCAAAAGGTCATGAATTGAAGTGCAAAAGCTAAGCTTTTAAATCGCAATTAATATCATCCTGATTATCAATGGATTATGAGGCGCGTCCCGAGTATGGTTTTTGTAATATAATTTCATGATTCCGGGCAGGTCGAATGTTTGCCATCAAGCGTCTGCTTACCATCATCTGAATACAAATTGGAGGTACACGCCATATATGATTAGAGAGAAAGCACGTCAAGTCTTATGATTTATGCGATGTTTCGTGAGTTTTTTTTGAAAAAAATATTTAGAACACTATTGACCGCACAGAGCAAATGGTTGTGGAAAAACAAGTTTCTGCTACGGCTTTACATATTTTTTATGATTGCGAATGTAAATACCTCGTGGCAGCTCTGCCACAGATGTCCCGGCATAACGACCGTCAAGATGATAAATGCGATTGTCGGATGTCTTCAATTCACGCGGAGACTCTTCGATGCCGGCAGCCGCCTTTCTCAGCACTTCTTTCAAACCCTCATAAATATCTATTTGCCCATAACCGTAGAGGTTGTTCGGATAGACAAGCGACGAATCATAGTGCGTACAAGTCTTGCTGAAAACGTCAAGACAGTCTTCGGGCGTCAGCCGGGGATAGGCCTGCAGCCAAAGGGCTATGGCACCGGCGACAATGGGCGAAGACATGGACGTGCCTCCATTGGAGTTCCAAGCATAGGTAGTGCCGTTGTAGTCGAAATGACGCACATCGCTCGAAAGCGGTTTTCCCACGTTATCAGGATTATTGATGAAGAAACTGCTATAAGACGATATGATATTCTGTCCCGGAGCCATTACGTCGGGCTTCGTCCTGCCATCGAGGGTGGGACCAACACCGGAAAAAGAAGTGCGCACCCCACCGGTGCCCTGATTGTAGTCTTTCCACTCGCCGAGATAATTCAGGAAACCGCGCCGATAAGCGGTCGCTCCCACCGATATTACGCAAGGCGCACTTGAAGGCGAATGAATGCTATACGTGTTGTCGCCATCCTCGAGAGAGGGGTCAAGCGGATTGGGCAGGAGGTAACCTCCAATCCGGTACAAGTCGATGGCAGCCTCATTGCCCACAAGTTCCAAAGAAACGGGAATGTCGTGTCCGAGTCGGGGCAGACACGAAAGGGAAATATCATATACCGTTTCGGAAGAATTGAAGTCGGACGGATAGCCCACAACGCGCCACAGATAAGTTTTCCCATCAACAATCACCGTATCGGCAAACAAAGAATCGGGAGCCGCGAGAATGGTCTCGGTTGAGATGTCTGCAATTTGAGGATATTGCCTGTCGGCATACACTTTTATCCGGAAAGTGAAAGGTTTGTCGCTCTTCACGGTAAAATAAGCCTTGTCGAGATTGCCCAATACGAAAGAACCCGCTTTGGCTTTTCCAGCCGGCTTTCGAATGTGGTTAATCCAGTCTGCGTCATTGCCTGCGGACGCCACAAGGATATGCCCCGGTCCGGTGAGCAACCGGAGATATTCGTAATAAAGACGGTCATCTCCTCGTAAATCTTGGTGGCTGCCCTCACTGAAATTAATAACACAGGGCTTTCCTTGCCTATCTGCATAATCGAAAATATACTTAAAACCAAGAGCATCGGTGGCATAAGTGTATTTGTAATAGTCGGCAGAGTCGATCAGTGCGACATTGTCGCCTGCGGCATTCGCCACCATGACAAGGTCGGCATCGTAAGCAATGCCACGATAAGGGCTCACACGTCCGTTGCCTTCCGCTCCACTGCCTGCGGCAATGCCTGCCGTATGTGTGCCATGGGTCTGGGTAAATCCATCAAGCGGATGCCCGATGGCAAGCAATGCTTCCTCGCCTTGATAATCGCGTCCAACGGGAAGTTCCGACCCTATGGTGTCCTTCGAGAGTTGATCCCACATTGCTTTGATGCGATAACGGCTCATATCGGCTGAATAGAAATTAGGATGCGTAAGGTCGAAACCTATATCCTGCACACCCACAATGACTCCTTTTCCGGTGTAGCCCTGTGGAAGTTCTTTCCCGACATACACCGGCAGGGCATTAACGAAAGTTGCGGTGGTATCCATTTGCGCGCAAGCCCTGTTTCCCGCCTCTATACGTAGCACGTCGGGATGAAGCGAAAGAGAAGTAAGCCGATTCAACGGAATGGAAACGATGTAGATGTCGCCCAGCTGCGAAAGTTTCCGACAACCGTTCGCCCTAAGAATTTTCGCCGCATCGCCCTTAATCCGTACAAAGGCGGTAAGGATTGACCTTCGAATGGGAGGAGAGGATGGAGAGCGCAACTGTCGCTGATGCAGAACATTCTCCATGGCAGCCTGCCTTACCAAGCCAGACATCTTAAGATAATCCGGACGTTGCGCGAAGACAATCAGCGCGAGGTGAAAGAGAAATAGAAAGATACTGAATTTTTTCATCGCATTCATCATGATGACATCATATTGGGAAGAAGACTCGGACCACATGGCCCTAAATGTTAGTTGCAAAGATAGGAAAAATCTTTCTGGAAAAGTAAAAAAGCGAAATTCATTTTGACCTTGTAATGTTTTTTAATTAACTTTGCATCCATACTCATATAAATCATATAAAGTGAATTATGGAAGAAAAGAACCACAAATTGATAGTCATAAATTACGAATTATATAGTGTGGAGAATGGCAAAGAAGTCTTCGTAGAGAAAACCGAAGAACAGCAACCCTTGAGCTTCTATACGGACTGCGACATGACCATTCCCGAGTTTGAAAAGGCTGTGGCAAATCTACCGACAGATACCGACTTTGAATTTAAGCTTACTAAAGAACAAGCATACGGAGAACATGAAGCGGAGAAAGTTCTGAGTTTAGACAAGGCTCTCTTCGTGTCGGATGGCATATTTAATGAAAAGAATATATACGTGGGAGCCATGATTCCACTGCAAAACGAAGACGGCGACAGGTTTATCGGTTGCGTGCAGGAAGTGTCGGAGACAAAGGTGAAAGTAGATCTCAATCATCCGTTGGCAGGCAAAGAACTAAAATTCAGAGGACATGTAATGATGAACAGACCGGCAAGTGAAGAAGAGGTGAACGACTTCGTTGAACGCTTGCAATCGCATCACTGCGGAGGTGGTTGTCAGGGAGGATGTTGTGGCGAAAGCAAAGAAGGAACCTGCGGATGCAGCAACAATGAAGGAAAGAATTGCTGCGGATGCCAATCATAAGTCAGAAATAAAATGCACAATACGTTCGGAACACTTTTCACACTAACAACCTTTGGAGAAAGCCACGGAGTGGCAATAGGTGGCATCATAGACGGAATGCCGCCAGGTATAGACATTGACACGGACTTCATACAAAGCGAGCTAAACAGAAGACGACCCGGACAAAGCAAGATTACCACTGCCAGAAAGGAAAAAGACAAGGTGGAATTGCTCAGTGGTATTTTTCAAGGGAAATCAACGGGTGCACCCATCGGATTTATTGTGCAAAACAAAAATCAACGTTCGAAAGATTACGAGAAGATACGCAACTTGTTCCGCCCCTCACATGCTGACTACACGTATTATAAAAAATATGGCATCAGAGATTACAGAGGGGGCGGACGAAGCTCGGCACGCATCACGCTGGCCCGCGTGGTAGCCGGAGCTTTGGCAAAGTTGGTATTGAAAAAGTATGGAATCATAATCAGAGCTTATACCTCACAAGTAGGTACGATATGCTTGGATAGGGATTATAAAAAATATGACCTCAAGAAGATTGAGGAAAACGAAGTGAGATGTCCGGACCCATTGAAAGCTCAGGAAATGAAGGCTTTGATTGAACAAATGAAAAAAGAGGGCGACACGATTGGCGGTGTCATAACATGCGTCATACAAGGCTGCCCTGTAGGGCTCGGAGAACCTGAATTTGGAAAACTACACGCACAGTTGGGAGCTGCAATGCTTACCATCAATGCCGTGAAAGGATTTGAATACGGAGAAGGATTTGCCGGCACGGCATGGCGAGGAAGTGAGCAAAACGATCACTTCATAGCATCGCCCAAAGAAGATGGAACCGGCGAAAAGACCATCTCCACACATACCAATCACAGTGGGGGTATCCAAGGAGGATTGAGCAACGGTGAGGATATATACTTCCGAGTGGCTTTCAAACCGGTAGCAACACTATTGATGGAACAAAAAACAGTGGATATTGACGGTAAGGAAGCTAAACTTGAAGTTCGCGGAAGACACGACCCATGCGTATTGCCACGTGCAGTTCCAATCGTAGAATCCATGACGGCAATGACCATTTTGGATGCGTTGCTAATGTTTAATTCTGAAAAAATGTAGTTTTTTTATACTTTCAAAGAAAAAAACATCAAAAAAAGACACGATTAGGATAATTTATAGTACCTTTGCAAAACATTTCAAGACTGTTTGTGATAAATCGTTCGGAAATGTTTAGTTAAGTCTAGTTTAGTTTTTGTGTTGGTTGAGAGCGATCTGATATGATCGCTCTCAAATTTTATAAAAGGAGATCAGCCCAAGCAGCCTATCACTTCGGTTATGGAACGACAGCCATGCTCATCCAGCCATTTGTTGATTCCATCGCGAACTTTTATAGTTACCTGCGGATCCACAAAGTTTGCCGTACCTATCTGGATAGCGGTGGCACCTGCCATCATAAACTCCAAAGCATCTTCAGCCGTAGAAATCCCCCCAAGACCTATAACAGGTATCTTCACGGCTTTGGCAACATCATAAACCATCCTCAAGGCAACAGGTTTAACGGCGGGACCGCTCAGACCACCCCTACGAATACTTAATCTCGGACGACGATGTTCGATGTCAATCGACATTCCCATGAGGGTGTTGATAAGCGAAACGGAGTCAGCTCCCTCATCTTCACATGCACGGGCTATACTGGCTATATCCGTAACATTAGGAGAAAGCTTCACTATCAGCGTCTTATTGTAGCGACGACGAACGGCTTTCACAATAGACGATGCTCCTGAGCAAGACACACCGAAAGCCATTCCACCTTCTTTTACATTGGGACACGAAATATTGAGCTCTATGGCTGGAATGGCATCCAACTCAGTGATACGAGCTGCTGCCTCGGCATAGGTCTCCGGAGAACTTCCACTAACATTCACGATGATATTGGTGTTTATTTTACAGACCTCAGGATAAATATGGTGGATGAAATAATCTACACCTTTATTCTGCAACCCCACGCAATTCAACATCCCATGAGGGGTTTCCACCATACGAGGATAATCGTTACCCTCTCGGGGATTGAGCGTTGTTCCTTTGACGATAATACCGCCAATCTCATCCAACGGCACGAAATCGGCAAACTCCAAACCATAGCCGAAAGTACCACTCGCGGTCATTACCGGATTCTTTAACTTTAAATCATTTATCTTTACAGTCAGGTCAGCCATTGTTTATCATTTTATTTTACACATATTTCTATACAAACTGAACAAATGAACTCATACCGGAAGAATATTACCACAAGAGCTTATCGATGTTAAAGACTGGTCCGGAGGTACAAGCGCACAGATTTCCTTCAGTGGTTTTTTCCACACAGCATAAACATGCCCCAAGTCCGCAAGCCATCAGATTCTCTAAAGAAACTTCACATGAAATACCGGCGGTTCGAGCATATTTGGCTACGGCAACCATCATAGGCTTGGGACCACAAGTGGAAATTCGGGTATAATGTTCTGCCTGTAAAATGGGATGATTTGTTACGTAGCCTTTCACACCCATAGAGCCGTCCTCCGTGGTAACAAAAACCTTTCCGTATTTCTCAAATTCATTCAGTTCAAGTAAATCATTCTGGCTACGAGCACCCAAAAGGAATATGGGTGCGGCACCAAAATCCTTGATTAGTTTACCAAAATAGAGAAGGGGAGCAATACCGACTCCGCCACCTATCAACAAAAACTTATCATCTCGTTGCTGCGGCATAGTGAAATTGTTGCCAAGAGGAAAAATACAATTTAGATAATCTCCTGGGCGTACCGTGCCAATCTTTCGAGTTCCATCACCAACCATGGCAACCAATAACCACAATTCATTGGTCGCACTATCATAAAAATTTACGGAAATAGGGCGACGAAGGTATGTGGAGTAGGAGCCATCAACTCGAATTTGGACAAACTGTCCGGGTAACATTTCGGGTAAAGGTTTATCATCTGTGAGTTTTATCAAAACATTCTTTGCGTTTAATTGCTCAACTGATTTTACTTGAAGATCCAAAATATACTTTTTCATGAATTAATGAATTTGGAATTTGCTTACAAAGGTACATAAAATATCAGACGAACATCAATAGTGTCCTAAATATTCTTCATTCGTTTATCCAAAGCTTAGCTTTCGCGTTTCAAAAGCTTAGCTTTTGCAATGCAAAAGGTCATGAATCGGAGTGCAAAAGCTAAGCTTTTAAATCACAATTCATATTATTCTGATTATCAATGGATTATGAAATATATCCTAGGTGCGGTTTTTGTAATATAATTTCGTAGTTATGTTCGGTTCGAATGTTCGCTATCAAGAGCCTGTTTACCATTATCTGAATACGATTTGAAGTCATGAGGAGGTATGTGTTATTCAACATTGAAACAAAACACATCAAGTCTCATGATTTGATGAAGCTTTGCGTGGGGTACAAAATTATTTAGGACACTATTGGACGAACATAAAAAAATAATCCCATAAAAGGGAAAGTAGCGTGATAAGCATAAAAATAAAGATGAAATAACAAAATATTTATTAACATATATGCGAGTTTATTTTAACTTTTATTATTTTAAGTATATAGAGATTTCGCACCGCTAAAAATGAAAATACAGACGATAAAAGCAACAACAAAATACTACAAATAACAATTTCGCTATTTGGAAAATAGAAATTCGCACCAATGAAAATAAATCATAAAGAAAGGAGAAACAAGGGGAACACTAAATATACAAAAACATTTTTCCTATTTTTTAGGTACAAAGGTTTCCCAAGTCTGGTCATCAAAAAAAATTCTAATCTCGGTAATATTTCTTTCTTTTTTGTTAATTATTTTCGTACTCACAATAGGGTGATTTTGAATAGGTGTCTGCAATGTAGGAGATGGTACAGTGTTAGCTTCTTGAAACGGTAGGGTGGGAACGGTATCATTACTGAAGAGATCGTTACTAACTTGTGGCGAAGCTGCAGCCACACTGCCTGAGGGTAACTCCGATACATCGTTAAACATATTCCCGGTACCATATAATAACCAATCAAGACTGATGGTAGAAAATTTACTCCGGATGGCTTCAACGGTGTTTAATGTTGGTTTGGTCCTCCCTGTAAAAATACTGCTCAATGATGCCGATGAGATGCCGATGAAGTCGGCAAAGGTTTGCTGGGTCATGTGCTGACTCTCCATTAACTGTTTAATTCTATCTTTCATTATTGTATTATAGCTGTTAGACGAGTAAAAACTCGTTTTTATTTAGTTTTACAAAGGTAAATGTTTTTTTTTACCCCAACAAGTAAACTAAACATAAATATAGGTTTTAAAATTCACCTTTGCATATTTACATATGTTGAATATCTCATTCAAGAGTAGATGCTTAATATTTACATTTACATACATGAATAATAGATATAAAAAGGATGGTTAATCAAAAGATTAGCTATAAAGTATATATGATTGGGTATAAAGAGTATATTACATAGACCAATCCCCCCAGGAATACTATAATACTTGTAAAATGGATGAATTTTTCCTCTTTTTGTCGCACTTACATCATTAAATAATTGTAAAACATTGATTATCATATATATATATGTACTAACCTCTGTTTGTATATATATTCATTCGCCTATAGAGATATGAAACTTTATATTTGTAAAAGTAAATATAGGCGAGGTATTTTTAATTTGTGATTGTGTATTTTACGTCATCAATATGAATTTGTGATTTATTTATTGATATTCATGTTTAAACATTATACAAATATAAAAGATAATAAATGTTAATACTGAATTTGTCAATTGAATGAAGCCCTTAAATCTCTAAAATTTTAGTAATTAGAACGAATGTAAAGGATGCAACAAAATAAGCGATTGTCAGGATGATAAAAACAGTATAACAGCCCTATTCTTAGTCATTTAGCCTTAAAATTTAACATTTAAAAATCTGTCAAACCAGTTCAAAATAGGTAAAATCTTGCAAGTTTAGGGCTATTTTTCTACTATAAAACGCGAAAAATCGTAGATTTTCTTAATGCAAAATGAAAAAAATGAGCTCTTTCATCAAATCTCCAGTGCTAATATTAGGATTTCCGATGCCTTTACTCTTTGCATCTATCTCACGAAACTTAGAAATAATTTCCATTGTTTTGCGTGGTGTATAATTTCTTAGTCCGATAATATAGTCTTTTGCCGACCAAGCTGAACGCAATTTCAATGCATTTGCAATATTGTTCTCTGATTTAATTAGTGGTAAATAATGTACTATCATCAGATTTTGGAAAAAAGAAAATAGCAATGGAAGAAAAGAAAACAAAGAGCCTGCTTTAGGATTTTTGTCAAAATAGTTCATAATCTGATTAGCTTTAAAAACATCTTTCCTTATCAAGGCATTCCTCAACTCAAAGCTATTGAATTCTTTACTCACGCCAACTTCTCGTTCCACTCTTTCGGGTGTTATTCGTTTATCGATTTCCGGTAAGGATATGATAACCTTATCAAGTTCGGATGTCAACCGATTCAAATCTGCTCCCACAGAATCAGCTATCATTCCACAGGATTTAGCATCAATAGATATATTTTTATTATTAACATATTTTTGTATAAAATCTGCTAATTGATAATCGCGTAGTTTTTTACTTTCAAAAACCACTCCGACACCCTGCGCCAATGAAATAATTTTTTTTCGAACGTTAATTGTTCCATTCTTATGACACCAAACCAAAATTGTGGAATCAACAGGTTTTCTGAGATATTTTTCTAAGGCATCCAAGGAACGAACATTTTGCGCCTCCTTCACGATGATGACTTGATATTTTGCCATCATCGGAAAACGACGTGCCATATCGGTTACTTGGGCAGCATTTATATCAGCCCCGAAACAAACAGTTAAGTTAAAATCTTTCTCGGATTCATTCAAGACATTCTCTGCAATATAGGTAGAAATGCGATCGATATAATAAGATTCATCACCCATGAGAATATAAATAGGTGAGAACTTCCGAGCTTTCAGATCGTTCATGATTGTCTGAAATGTCATTCCTTGTTTGGCAGGCATGGACTTTTTTATTAACTTTGCAAATACGATAAATATCCTTTTCACTTGTAGGTTTTTACAAATTCTCAAGTGGGTTTTTATCTCATGCAAAGATAATGGAATTAAGGTAGATATCAAAATTTTCATTTGATTTTAAATTGGATAAACCACCAAACACTATATTTTATAAAAAAGATTTTTATGGATACACTAAACCTTCCACCTTATCAAATAAAGACACGAGTCAGCCAAGGACATACGCAGATTTTTGATGTTCTCCGCAGACGATATGTTGCATTAACCCCTGAAGAATGGGTAAGGCAGCATTTTATCCATTATCTTATCGAACACAAAAATTATCCCTCTGCCTTACTTGCCAACGAAGTTACTTTGCGAATTGGTGGGAAAAACATTAGGGCAGATAGTATTTTGTACAATCAATTTCTCCAACCTAAAATGATAATAGAATATAAAGCTCCTCATATCCCCATCACACAGAAGACATTTCATCAGATTGCTACCTACAACCTAAAACTACATGTTGATTTCCTTATCGTCTCCAACGGAATAGAAACCTACATCTGCAAAATGGACTATGAACAGATTTCCTATCAGTTTTTAGAATCCGTTCCGGATTATCAAAATATTTAACAAAAGAATCCTATGTGGTGATGTTAGAATTAGTAAACATTGATATCTTATATTATATAAACATAAATTGAGAGTTGAAGAATAGAAAGATTCTTATCGTTTTGGGGAGAATGATAAAAACCATCATTTTTAGGTATTGTGGTACGTTTGGAAAGTAATTACCTTTGCAACCGTAAAATAAACAAAATCTAATTAAAGCGATAGTGAAGATGAAAAAGACAATTATTGTTTATGGTTCTTCCACCGGTATGTGCGAGAACATTGCCAACAAAATCGGCGAGAAGTTGGGAGCGGAGGTGATCAACGTCAGCGATTTTACTGCCGAAACAGTAGCCGATCATGATAATCTCATTCTCGGTACTTCCACATGGGGAGCCGGGGAGTTGCAGGACGATTGGTATGACGGTATAGAAGTGTTAAAAACCGCCGAGCTTGCGGGCAAGACCGTGGCGATTTTCGGTTGTGGAGATAGTGAATCCTATTCAGACACGTTTTGTAGTGGCATGAAAGAAATTTATGATGCGGCAGCCGGCGCGTCCATCCTGCCGGGAGTATCAACAGCCGGCTATACTTTCGATGATAGCGATGCCGTGATTGATGGGCAGTTCGTGGGACTTGCCTTGGACGATGTGAATGAGGACGACAAGACCGATGAACGTATCGATGCTTGGTTGGAAGTGATACGCCCATTGCTGTAAATATAAAAATTACTAACACGGAGATCCACAGGAATGAGTATGCGAGAGATGGCTGCTGACATGAAGGTGCTGATGAATCATATCTACGAGTTTAAGAAAGGTATTCGGCAAATGGTTCTTTACACGTTCAACAAGAAGTATGAGCCTTTTGTAACGGAACGTCTTCAACATCAAAACATCCCTTATATCATTCGTCCTGTAGGAAACGATCGATTAAACTTGTTCTTTGGGCGTAAAGCCTGTCTGGATGCAATCCGGTTGTTCGTCACCAAACCCTTAAATCAACTCTCTCCGGAGGAAGATTTTATATTGGGTGCTATGTTGGGCTATGACATCGGTGTGCAGTGCGAACGTTATTGCGAACGCAAATGCCATTTATGCGAGAAGTCGCAAGCATAGTAAGGTGAACATAAGATACTTTGTAAAACATGATGGCGATCATGTGAATTTATTAAATGAATCTTGTTCGAGAAACAAAATTATTTCATAATGTTTTTGTATGGGAATGAGGGTTGTCGGGAGATAACCCTTTTCTTTTTGTTCTTCCATCTTTTCGTTCCAACAACATATAAAGACATTCGCTATTTTGAGCAAAAGATAAATAAAGGTGAATTGGTGTGAGTTTGTCGGAAAACTTTATTACTTTTGCAATCATATCGAAAAACTGATAATTATCATGATACACCAATCGGATTTCCTTATCATCGGTGGAGGTGTGGCAGGTATGACTTACGCCTTGAAGGTTGCCAACAGTGGCAAGGGAAAAGTGGTTATCGTCTGTAAAACCACATTGGACGAGACCAACACCTCTAAGGCTCAAGGAGGAATAGCCTCCGTTACGAACCTGAAAGTGGATAACTTTGAAAAACATATAGAAGACACCATGGTAGCCGGTGATTACATCTCGGATATCAAAGCCGTTGAGCACGTTGTGCGCAATGCGCCCGCTGCCATTAAGGACTTGGTGGAATGGGGGGTGCAGCTTGATAAGCGCACTGATGGCAATTACGACCTTCATCGGGAAGGCGGACACAGCGAGTTCCGAATACTTCATCATGCCGACGACACGGGATTTGAAATACAACGCGGATTGATGGAGGCGGTTCGTAAGAATAAAAACATCACCGTGTTGGAAAATCATTATGCCGTGGAAATCATTACTCAGCATCATTTGGGCATTGAGGTAACGCGCCGAACGCCCGACATTGAATGTTATGGTGCATATATCTTGAATCCCGCCACGCAGAAAATCGATACTTTCTTGAGTCGCGTAACGCTGATGGCAACGGGAGGCACGGGCGCGGTGTATGCCACAACCTCTAATCCCAACATAGCCACCGGAGACGGCATAGCCATGGTCTATCGCGCCAAAGGAACGGTGGAGGGAATGGAGTTCGTACAGTTTCATCCCACCGTACTCTATAATCCGGTAGAGACACGTCCGGCATTCCTCATCACCGAGGCGATGCGAGGCTATGGTGGTGTGCTGCGACTGCCTAACGGTGAGGAGTTCATGCAGAAATATGATAAACGGCTCTCGTTGGCACCACGCGATATTGTGGCACGTGCCATTGACCGCGAAATGAAAATTCATGGGTTGGATCACGTTTGTTTGGACGTAACCCATAAAGATGCCGAAGAAACCAAACACCATTTTCCGCATATCTACGCCAAGTGCTTGAGCATTGGCATCGACATGACCAAAGATTATATCCCCGTTTGCCCGAGTGCGCATTATATGTGCGGAGGCATTAAGGTGGATTTGCACGGAGAAAGCTCCATCCATCGACTCTATGCGGTTGGAGAATGCTCTTGCACGGGTTTGCATGGCGGAAATCGATTGGCAAGTAATTCGCTGATAGAAGCAGTGGTCTATGCCAAGTCGGCGGCGGAATATTCTCTGCGGCATATCGATGAATACAACTTCAATACGTCCGTTCCGGAGTGGGACGATAATGGCACGATGACCAATGAGGAGCGTGTTCTCATTACGCAGAGTGTGAGAGAGGTAGGAGAGATTATGAGCAATTACGTGGGAATAGTGCGCAGTAACCTGCGACTTAAGCGAGCATGGGACAGGTTAGACCTTTTGTATGAGGAAACCGAACGACTCTTTAAGCAGGTGAAGGCCACCAAGGATATCTGTGAGCTGAGGAATATGATTAACGTAGGCTACCTGATTACCCGACAGGCAATAGAACGAAAGGAAAGTCGCGGTCTGCATTATAACATTGATTATCCTTTTCACGCGGAACAAATAACTGATGTAGCAAAATCATCCATAGGAAACATATCCATCAAAAACAAGAAATGAAATATGATAGAAAAGAAATGGCTTGACAAGGGTTTTGTTGATGAACCCATACCAGAAAATATTGACATAAAAGCTGAAATCCGCCGGATGTGTAAAGAGAAAAATGCCGTAATCATGGCTCATTATTACACGGAAGGAGAGGTGCAGGACTTAGCTGACTTTGTTGGCGACAGTTTGGCTTTGGCGCAAAAGGCTGCAACAACCGATGCGGACATCATCGTGATGTGCGGAGTGCACTTCATGGGCGAAACCAATAAAATATTGTGTCCTGATAAGACAGTGCTCGTTCCCGACCTGAATGCTTCATGTTCATTGGCAGAAAGTTGTCCGGCTAAAGAGTTTGAACATTTCGTAAAGGAACATCCGAACCACACCGTTATCAGTTACGTGAATACAACTGCCGCCATTAAGGCACTGACCGATGTGGTTGTAACTAGCGGAAACGCGCGTGAGATTGTGGATTCGTTCCCCAAGGACACTCCGATTATCTTTGGTCCCGACAAGAACCTTGGCGGTTATATCAACAGTCTGACGGGACGTGATATGCTGTTATGGAACGGCGCATGTCATGTGCACGAGAAATTCTCGGTGGAAAAAATCGCGAAGCTGAAGAGCGAGCATCCCCATGCCAAGATATTGGTTCATCCGGAATGCAAAGGACCTTTGGCAAAGATGGCAGACAAGGTGGGAAGTACGGCGGCTCTTCTGAAATTCAGTATCAACGATCCGGCGACAGAGTTTATCGTGGCAACCGAGAGCGGCATACTGCACGAGATGCAGAAGTCGGCTCCTCACAAAACATTCATTCCTGCTCCACCTGACGACAGCACCTGTGCTTGTAATGAGTGTAACTTTATGAAACTCATTACATTGCATAAATTGTATAACTGCCTGAAATATGAATGGCCAACGATTGAGGTTGATTCGGAAATAGCGGAGAAAGCTATAAGACCCATCAATAAAATGCTTGAAATCTCTAAACAATTAGGACTGTAATCATGTTATCGATAGAAAAACTGAACGACAAACTCATCGACCTCGCTTTCAGTGAGGATATTGGCGATGGCGACCACACCACGTTGTGTTGTATTCCTGCCGATGCCGTGGGCGAAAGCAAACTGCTCATTAAGCAAGAAGGCATCTTTGCCGGAGTGGAAATAGCGAAAAAAGTATTTCACCGGTTTGATCCCACCCTGAAAGTAACAACTCATATTGAGGACGGCGCGTGCGTAAAGCCGGGCGATATCGTCATGAGCGTGAAAGGACGCGAGCAAAGTCTGTTGCAAACCGAGCGACTGATGCTGAATATCTTGCAGCGCATGAGCGGAATAGCCACCATGACGCACAAGTACCAGCAGGCACTTATCGATGCCGGTACCAAAACCCGGGTGTTGGATACTCGAAAGACCACGCCCGGAATGCGCATGTTGGAAAAAGAAGCAGTGAAGATAGGAGGTGGCATGAACCATCGCATAGGGTTATTCGACATGATTCTTCTCAAGGACAATCATATCGACTTTTGTGGTGGTGTGCATAATGCCATATCACGCGCAAAACAATATTGTAAGGAGAAAGGGAAGGAACTAAAGATAGAATGCGAGGTGCGCAACTTCAAAGAACTGAACGAGGCTTTGAAGGAAGGATGCGACCGCATCATGTTCGACAACTTCTCGCCTGAGGACACTCGCAAGGCGGTGGAAATCGTTGCCGGACGTTGCGAAACGGAGTCGAGCGGTGGAATAACCTTCGAAACGATGATACCTTATGCGAAAGCAGGGGTGGACTTTATCTCCTTCGGTGCACTAACCCATAGCGTGAAAGGATTGGACATGAGCTTTAAGGCTGCCGGAAGCGATAAGCTGCTGATAAAATAATGAATGTAAATCCTTCCCGGCTATATGGGAAAAGTTCAATAATGTCCTAATTATTCTTCATTCATTTATCCAAAGCTTAGCTTTCACTTTCCAAAAGCTTAGCTTTTGCAATGCAAAAGGTCATGAATTGGAGTGCAAAAGCTAAGCTTTTAAATCGCAATTGATAGAACCTTGATTATCAACAGATTACAAAGTATGTCCCCAATACGGTTTTTGTAATATAATTTCGTGGTATTGGTCGGGGCGAATGTTCGCTGTCAAACGTCTGTTTACCATCATTCAGGACACCATTGGGAAAAGATAAAGGATTTCTCACTGCCATATAACACCGAGAAATCCCAATGACCGATTTGGGTTTGTTAAATTTCGATAGTGCCTATTTGTATTCTCTATTTTACGTATGAAACAATCATCCGTATTGCAAAGAAAGAGGTTGGTGCAGGAAGCTACCAACCTCGAGAAAGAATTTGGAAATTGCCAAATTCATGAAAAACACGTAACAAATATACATTGTTATTATCATATCACCAAACTTTTCGTAAGATAAAAACTAATTTTAACATTTATCATGTACTTAATGGCGTAAAAACTATAGTAAGATGCAATTTTTCATGAATTATTTTTATAATCTTATTGTGTTTTTCAAACATTATGCTTATCTTTGTGATGATATATTACAAGAATTTATTTATTAATTAAAACAAGTTAGGTATGAATAAACTTTTACGTTACGCATTTCTCGCTGCTTTTGCAGTAGTTGGTTCATTTGCATTTGCACAGACAGGGGAAGTTACTTTTAACTTTGTTCCGGCTGATAACTACAAATTATTTGACTTAGCCGGACAATCTACGGGAACCAGTCATGATGGTGATATCATTGAAACAAAAAGTGCGACGATTGATGGTGTAACCATCACCGTTACTCCAAGTGGAGCAAAGACTGCCAATCGATTTTGGAAATCCTCGATAAGGCTTTATGGTGGCAGCTTGACGCTGAAGGCAGAAGGCAAAAAGATAGTAAATGCTCTCTATGCCATTAATTACTCTAATTGGAATAAGGGAAACACTTTTAGCCCGGAGGGCACGGTAACTGATAAGCAGAAGGGTACTTATAACTTTAAGAATTGGGAAGGAGAAGCGGAAGAAGTAACTCTCAATGTGGCTGCCAATACACAACTTCGTTCAATCGTTGTGACATACAAGGGCATTGATGACGGTATTGAAACTTTGACAGTTGGTGCAAACAACGACAATGCACCGATGTATAATCTTTCAGGGCAACGTGTTAATAAGGATTATAAAGGCGTTGTCATTAGGAACGGAAAGAAATTTGTAAACTCGTAAATCCCACCGGGACATGGTTTTTAACCAATCTGTAAGCAAAAAGCACCTTCTTTGGAGGTGCTTTTTCGTATCTGTATTTTTTGTGTGTCGAATACTATTTCTTTTGCTTGGATAATTGCTCACGCAACTCTGTGGCTTCTTGTTCAAGGCGTTCTACCTTGCTTTGCAATCGGTTCATTTCTTTTTCCTTCATCTCCAATTCCTCGCCTTGATTCCGAATGGTCGTGAGTAATCCGTTGAGTTCTTCATTATCCACTTCTTCCGGGTATAGGCTTTTTACTCGGTTGATGAAGTCGCCAAGAATATTCATATAATTCGTAAAAGCATCGAAAGGACTACTGTAAATACCTCTGTTGATACCCACCAAAGTTGGTTTTGTGGACATTGCCCTGAAGTTATTGCTTGCCTGTAGATAATCCCAATCCTGATTGATACGTGGGTCGTTTACAATCCTTACTCTGTCGGCAATGCTGTAGAGTTTGTTGAAAGCCTCGCGCTGCATGGGATTTCCCAACCACGTGCTTACATCGCGTTCCTCATCCATCCAGCTGAGCGTTTCCGGTACGTCTAATGCGCTGATGCTCTTCATCTTCATGCAGATTTCAGTTGGGGTGGAGAAACCTATGTTTTTCCTTTTTGCGCAGCCTGGAAGTGCTTTGATAAATTCAAGAATATTGCTGGAAAGTGGTTGTTCCATCCCCAATGCGGAGAGGTTCATGAATATACCTACTATCTGCTGATCATCGGGTAATGCTGCAATCCGGTCAATATAGGTATCGGCAAACAGTGGATACCCTTCCCATTCTGAGTTGTTGAATCGGAGCGAGATATCGTCGCTGAACGTTACATCGCGCAGCAATAGTTTGAGCTTTGGAGCCAGTGCGCAATGGTATAGGAAATGTGGACTTTTCCATCCAAGGACGTGCTTTGCGCCCTCTGTCAGCATGGCTTTGAACCCCATTTGCGATGCCAAAAGACCAATTTCATCGCTATAGATAAGCGAAGAATTGCGTAGTACTTTCGGCTTTTGGTTGAAATACTCCTGCATTTTCTTGCTTTGTCGCTCCACTTCCAATTTGAAACTTTCTTCATTTCCAAGAGCGGAAAGACCATGTGAATAAGGCTCTGCGAGGAATTCTACGCACCCGGTTTCTGCCATCTCTTGGAGTTTTTCGAGTACTTGTGGCGCATATTGTTCCAAGCTCTCTATGCCTACCCCTGACAAGGAAAAGGCCACCTTAAAAAACTTTCCATGTTCTTTAATCATTTCATGCAGAGTTTCAAGAGCGGGCATATAGCTTCGTTCCGCTATTTCTGAGATTCCTCGTTCATTTTCATAGTCATCATAATAATAATGATCAGTTCCGATATCAAAAAAACGATAGCGTCGAAGGTGAATGATTTGATGTATTTCGAAGTATAGACAAATTGTTTTCATTGCTCTTTATTTTAGTTTGACGAAATTTCGACTTTCAAATTATTGCCAGCCCAATGTCCGCAGATATAATTTCCTAATCCATGCGCCCACTTTCTCCCATGTGATTTGATCCACTTCCTCTTTTCCTTTCTCAGAGAGGTAGTTGAAGAGACTCTCGTTGTGGCAGATGGAATACATGGCATCTGCCATGGCGTGGACATCCCAATAATCCACCTTGATGCAGTTGTGAAGTATTTCGGCACAACCACTTTGTTTTGAGATGATCGTTGGCGTGCCACACTGCATGGCTTCGAGCGGAGAGATGCCGAAAGGTTCGCTCACCGATGGCATGACGTAAACATCAGAGGCTTTTAAACATTCATATACCTGATTGCCACGCATGAATCCGGGAAAATGTAAACGATCGGCAATGCCACGCTCGGCAGCAAGATAAATCATTTGGTCCATCATGTCGCCGGATCCGGCCATGCAGAAACGGACGTTGCCGGTGCGATGCAAAACCAAATTGGCAGCTTCAACGAAATATTCCGGACCTTTCTGCATGGTCAGTCTGCCAAGGAAGGTTATAACTTTTTCTCTCTCCTTGTGGGATGGACGTGGTATTTCTGCCACTTCTCTCCGTAGGGGATAGACGGCATTGTGCACTGTAAATACTTTCCTTGGATCTTGATGATATTGGTGGATGACAGTTTGACGTGTCAATTCCGATACACACATGATACAATCGGCATTGTCCATACCATCCTTCTCTATCCCATAGACGGTGGGGTTCACCTTGCCGCGTGAGCGATCGAAGTCAGTTGCGTGTACGTGGATACACAATGGCTTTCCGGATATTTTTTTTGCGTGGATTCCCGCGGGGTAAGTCAGCCAGTCGTGTGCGTGAATAATGTCGAAATCAAAGGTTCGTGCCACAACTCCCGAGATAATTGAGTAGTTGTTGATTTCCTCATGGAGATTAGTCGGATAGCCACCGGCAAATTCCAGTGCTCCGAGATCGTTGACATTCATGTAGTTGAAATCGTCATAGATGCTATCCCGCAGCTTATAATAGAGTTCGGGAGGCATGATGTTACCCACACGTTCTCGAACATAATCGTAGGGTAAGTCTCGATAGGCTATTGGTACACAATTCATCGCGACAATGTTGGCATAGTCTCGTTCTTCATCACCAAAGGGATGAGGCAGGCAGAGAATGGTCTCAATGTCACCTTGCGCATGAAGTCCTTGTGAAATTCCGAAGTTAGCGGTAGCAAGCCCTCCATATACATGTGGTGGATATTCCCAACCGAACATTAATACTTTCATGCAGATTTCTCCTACTTTTAATATTTGTACTTCTCAAGAAGCTCCAATGTGCGCAGTACTTCTGCCACATTCACTGCAAACGATACGGCACCACGCCCACGGTAGGGTGGGTTGCCATCGAATAGCTCGGGCAACGTACCCAAACAATGATGGAACACCTCGTCCTCATAACCTACCATTTGTCGTTCCACAAAACTGAGACGTGTGCGTTTGTGCAGCTTTAAACAAGCCTCCAGATAAAAACCTCCCAACCACGGCCAAACAGTGCCTTGATGATAAGCGTAATCTCGTTGTGTTTGTGTGCCGGTGTACATGGGATTGTAGCCTACGCTTTTTGGGGAAAGTGTCCGCAATCCTTTTGGCGTAAGCAACTCGCGTGTGCATATGTCCAAGACGCTCTTTTTTTGTTCTCGTTCCAATGGAGAATAGTCCAATGCTACTGCTAAAATCATGTTCGGACGAACACTCCAATCCATCATATTCCCATCTACATAATCATAAAGATAGCCATAGTCATTTAGAAAGATTTGTACGAATGACTGTCCGGACTTCATCGCAAGCTCTTTGTAATGTGTAGCTAATTCCGGATTATTGTTTTCATCCGCCATGGCAGAAAGAAACATCAAGTCGTTATACCATAAAGCGTTAAACTCCACGATATAGCCTGAGCGTGGTGTTACCGGGCGACCCTCTACGGTGGAGTTCATCCATGTTATGGCTTTCGTTTTTCCATCGGCATAAAGCAATCCGTTTTCATCGAGGCGCAAGTTGGGATGTTCCCCCTCTTCTATAAATTTTATAATATCTTTCAAGAGGTTGAAATAAAGTTTCAAGCAGCGTTCTTTCCCAACTTCTTTCGCATATTGTTGTATAGCCCAAATACACCAAAGCGGTACATCGGGCTTTTCAATTTCACTGATGCAGACAGATATGGACTTCCCCTCCATAAACTCTCGTAGGCCGCGTTCTGCCGGCTTCATGACCAATTCAAAATATTTTCTCTCGTCAATGCTCAAGGTCAGCCCCGGAAGAGCGATGAACTGATCGCGTGCTCTGCACTTAAACCATGGGTATCCTGCGAGAATGTAGCGGTCATCGTTCTTTTTCCTGTTATGGAACTGGTGAGCGGCATTTACGAGACAATGAAAGAAATTATCGCGAGGATTGCGCGACTTCACTTCTGTGTCGAAAAGTCTTTTGAGTGTAAGTGGTTTTATCTTTGATGTAGAAGCTGAAAAAACGATGCTTTCTCCCTTTCGGATGCTCATTTCAAAATATCCGGGAATATATAAATCCTCGTTTGACGCATATCCTCTTTCCTCTTCTTTATAATATTTCAATCCGCGATACCAATAGGGATCGAAATGAAAATCGTTCTTTTTGGAAAATTGCAAGTAGAGTGATGGATAACCTGCATACATACAAGTTGCTATGCCATTGTCTATGTTCTGATAGTCGCGATTTGCCACTTCGTTCTCATGGGTGAATTCCCTTACACTTCTGAACGCAAGAAAAGGTCGGAATTGCAGAGTAGTGGGGGAGTGCGAGTCTTCGAGCGTGTAACGTATCAAGATGCGATCCTCATAGTGTTGAAATACTACTTCTTTTTTCAGCAAAACCCCACCTACACGATAGATAGTGGTGGGAACGGTGTCGCAGTTGAATTCCCGGATATATTTGTGTCCCTTGGGACTGAAACCACCACCTTGATATTGGTGTAGCCCGAGGTTGAAAGCTGCTCCATGTTGGATAACAGTTGGGTCGAGTGAACTGAGCAATACGTGGTTCTCATTGTCAAGTTCCGGAATGGGGACAACAAGCAAGCCATGATACTTACGTGTATTGCAATCAACAATCGTGGAACAGGAATAAGCACCTGAACGGTTGGTTCTCAGTAGTTCGCGAGGAAGAGAGTCCTGCAAATTGGTCATCAGAGGTTTGTTAAATTTAAGGTACCCCATATTACTTTTAAGGTTTAATTATTCTTAGAATGCTAACAGGAGAGTTATGCGAGCTAAAACCAAGATATTAATCATCTACATCAACACTCCAAAGTTACGAAAAATTATCCGAAAATAGTCCACTTGATATTTTTTTAACATGTATGTCATACATATTGCATGAGAAGTATGCTTTAATTCTTTTGGAAACGCAATGTTTTGGCAAAACAAAGCAGACTGATAGGTGATTCCTTATATTTTTTGTGGCGAGAAGAGTTTTTATTGGTTAAGCAATTTCTCTTCCATGCTTTTCGTCTCTGTGCATAGTTTGATAAGTATGAAAGAGAAAGGATGCTTTCCGATATTAATGTTATTTTTATTTTTTTCTATCTCGGTTTAATCCGGTATGATGAAATTCAGCACCTCTTTTTCCACCGTTATTATGAAAGGACCTACAGGAGTATTTGCCATCAGTCTGCCATCGATTCCTACCATCGTGTGTGGCTCAACATGGATTTCCATTTCTTGAGTTCTATAAGGATGTACACTCTTGTAATTTAAGAACTTACCTTTAAGGAAGAGGTAAATCCCCTCAAAGAGTTGAGTCATCTCCGGGTGATAAACCACTGACACGTCAAGCAATCCGTTGTAGGGAACAGCGTTGGGTGTCTGTCCGTAGCCCAAAGCGTTGCCTATACAAACGGTGGTTATTTTTCGCTTAATTGTATCTGTGTTGATTTTTATGTGCATCCGATAGTCCATGCGTTGGAAAATCAGCAATATGAAAGAGAAAATAAACGATAGGCTTCGTGAGCCGAGGATGTGCCGAGTGCGTCGGCGAAGGTTCATGATGGTGGCTATCAGTCCGATATTAATGCAATTAAGAAAATATCGATGGCATCGTTCGCCTTTTCTATTTTTATAGCGGATGTGCCCCAAATCAATCTTTCTAATCCTTCTTTTTTGTAGCCATTCAATGGTTTGATCAATGTCATCCTCACGAAATCCCCAGAAATGAGCAAAGTCGTTCATCACGCCATTGGGAATAAGTCCGAAGACAATGTTCTCACGAATTGTTACATCTTGTTGCATCAAACAATTCACGGCATCGTTCAATGCCGAGTCGCCCCCGAAAATGATAATAGTCTTATAACCATTATTAATGAACATACCGATGAGACGGTCCACGCTCCGGGTGTTTTCGCTTTGCACCATATCGTAATCTATTTCGTGGGCTTTGAGGCATCGCTCCACATGTTCCCTGCGTTTGCGATATTCTCCGAAGAATCCGTTTTTGGGACAATAAACGATGCCCCATTTCTTTTCATCTACCATTTTCTTTTATATTTATGGAAGAATGTTGCCAAAGGCACTTCGCTTGTAGGCACAGGCGGTGTATAAGTGTTAATCGTTTAGCAACATCCTTGCGATTTTTATTTTCTCATGCATCGGCAAGAGAGCATCCAGCCAATGAATGGTAAATCCTCGTCGTTCCATTCCCCGAAACCATGTCATTTGTCGTTTGGCAAACTGATGGATGGCTGTTTCCAGCGAAGAGAACATATCGTTGTAACTCATTTCTCCCAAGATATATCGAGTTACGTATTTATATTCCAAACCGTAATAAATTAGATTTTCCGCTGGGATGCCGGAGTTCAACAAGGCGTTGATTTCTTCTATCATGCCGTTGTTCAATCGCTGTTTTAATCTTTCGGTTATCTTTCTTCGTCGCTCGTCGCGGTTGATTTGTAATCCTATGATGGTGCTGTTCACTCCCGGGACTTGTCGATTGGCAACGGGATGTTCCAACATGTAAGTTTCTATCTCTATTGCCCGGATGGCTCTTTTTGTGGTATCAACATCCGTGCGGTTGTGCATGGTGGAGTGGTTCTTGCGTTTTAACTCTCTTAGGATTTGTTCTAATTCTTCCAAGGGCTTTTTGTCAAGTTCCGCTCTCAAGGTGGGGTTTTGAGGAACGGGAGATAAGGCGTACCCTTTTAATATCGCTTCCACATACAAACCTGTTCCACCACAGAGTATCGCTCGGCGATTTTCGTTCATTAGTTTGGTATAGACGTCATGGAAGTCCTGTTGATATTGAAACAGATTATACTTTGTTCCCGGTTCCGCGATATCAATTAGGTGATAAGGAATTTGCTTTCCATCCACAATGTAATCGTTGAGATCCTTCCCTGTTCCGATGTCCATTCTTCTATAGACTTGTCGGCTGTCGGCACTAATAATTTCTGCGTTTGTTTCCGCTGCAAATGCCGCTGCAAATGAGGTCTTACCGCTTGCCGTTGGTCCTATTATGGTTAATATCTTATCCATTTACCGCACAAATATAATAAAAAAAAGCCATTCGGCAAACATCCGAATGACTTTTTAATAAGGTTTTATTCTTAACTTAATCAGCCGTTTACTTTCGCCATGTGCTTGATGAGGTCAACCACTTTGTGAGAGTAACCGATTTCGTTATCGTACCAAGATACCACCTTTACGAATGTGTCGGTGAGTGCAATACCGGCCTTCGCATCGAAGATAGAAGTGCGTGCATCGCCTAAGAAGTCAGATGAAACGACTGCTTCTTCCGTATATCCGAGGATACCTTTCAGTTCACCTTCGGAAGCTGCTTTCATTGCTGCGCAGATTTCCTCGTATTTAGCCGGTTTCTTCAAGTTCACTGTCAAGTCAACAACTGATACGTCCAATGTGGGAACACGCATGGACATACCTGTGAGCTTTCCATTCAGTTCGGGAATCACTTTGCCCACTGCTTTGGCTGCACCTGTGGACGATGGAATGATATTCCCGGAAGCAGCGCGACCGCCACGCCAATCCTTCATGGATGGACCGTCAACGGTCTTTTGTGTTGCGGTGGTTGAGTGTACGGTGGTCATCAAACCATCGGCAATACCGAATTTGTCGTTCAGCACTTTAGCGATGGGAGCAAGACAGTTGGTGGTACAAGAGGCGTTAGAAACGAATTTCGTACCCTTTTCATATTTGTCATGATTTACTCCGCATACGAACATTGGAGTGTCATCTTTTGAGGGAGCTGACATGACAACGTATTTGGCGCCGGCGTCGATGTGAGCTTGTGACTTTTCCTTAGTTAGGAACAGACCGGTTGATTCAACAACGTATTCTGCGCCTATCTCATCCCATTTCAAATCGGCAGGATTGCGTTCTGAGGTTACGCGGATAACGTTACCATTGACAATCAGTTGAGATTTTTCTACATTGGCTTCAATTGTACCATTGAACTGACCGTGCATGGTATCATACTTCAACATATAAGCGAGGTAATCTACTGGGCAGAGGTCGTTAATACCTACTACAACAACGTCTTTTGCGTTTGCTTCTTCAAGGCTTGCGCGGAACACGAAACGACCGATGCGGCCAAATCCGTTAATACCAATTTTAATCATTTGACTTTTTATTATAAAGTGAATAATGTGATAACCAAAATCTTTAAGAAAGAATGAAACTTTTTCATACTTTCATCTGCAAAGATACAAAATTATTCTTATATTTGCAATTGCAAATAGTATTAAACATTATTAAATAGAATAGAGTTTAATATATCCTCCGTTCAGCTCACGGTTGCGAGCAGAGGACAAGATTTTTGGCAATTTATGAACATATAATTTTAAATTTAGTGGTTATGAGTTTTCTTAAAGAATTTAAAGAGTTTGCCATCCGTGGCAATGTAATGGACATGGCAGTCGGTGTAATCATAGGTGGTGCTTTTGGTAAGATAGTTTCTTCCCTTGTGGATGATATTCTCATGCCTCTCATTGGGATAGCCACCGGAGGAGTGGACTTCTCAAGGTTGAGTTGCATGATAGGTGATGCGGAAGTGAAATATGGAATGTTCTTGCAGAATGTTATTGACTTCTTTATCATCGCGCTCTGTATCTTCTCCATGATTAGGGCAATGAACAGTATCGCGAAGAAACAAAAAGAGGAACCGGCAGCTCCGGCAGAGCCCGGAATCGAAGAAAAGCTACTTACCGAAATACGCGATTTGTTGAAAAACAGATAACAGATATTTTCTTTCTATTCAGCCCAAATCGGATATTGGGATTTCTCAGTGTTGTATGGCAGTGAGAAATCCTTTATCTTTTCCCAATGGGATTCTAAATGGTTTTGTACCCTCTTTCTCATGCAAGGTTGCATTAAATAATAATACTTGACGTGTTTTGTTCCAATGCTGAATAGCACATATCCACTCATGTCCCCAATTCGTATTCAGGTGATGGCAAACAGATGCTTGATAGCGAAGATTCGACCCGACCGGCACCATGAAATTATATTACAAAAACCATATCTGAGGAACGTTTTGTAATCTATTGATAATCAGAGTGATATTAATTGCGATTTAAAAGCTTAGCTTTTGCATTCCAATTCATGACCTTTTGCATTGCAAAAGCTAAGCTTTTGGAAAGTGAAAGCTAAGCTTTGGATAGATGAGTGAAGAATATTTAGGACATTATTGAACTTTTCCCATATCGGAGGTAAGGATTTTCTCGTTTTCAACACCCCATCTAAATAAAGAATATGTTTGTTTTTGTCTTGCCCGGACAGGCGCAGGTGTTGAAATGAGTTTATAGCGTATGGCTTTTGGTTACTAAATTGCTGAATAACAAACATATATAATTGAATGTTTCTAATGGGCGATAGGGATTCAAACGAAATGGCGCGGCATAATTGTCGCGCCATTCTGTTTGTCTTAAGAAAAGATAAAATCTTTGTTCGCTTCTTTCCTATTCTCATGATTATCGTTCTGTTGAAGTGTGAAGAGGGATGAAAACATAGCCATACTATTCCCACTCAATAGTCGATGGTGGCTTGGAAGATATGTCGTAACAAACTCGATTTACACCTTTTACCTTATTGATAATTTCATTTGAAACCTTTGCCAAGAAATCATAGGGGAGATGTGCCCAATCTGCTGTCATGGCATCAGTGCTTGTAACGGCGCGAAGTGCCACGGGATGTTCATAGGTGCGTTCATCGCCCATCACTCCAACGCTGCGTATCGTGGAAAGGAGAACGGTTCCCGCTTGCCACACTTTATCATAAAGCACTTTGCCGTCTTCACAAACATAGTTGTGCATATTCTCAATATATATGTCATCGGCTTCTTGAAGGATACGTACTTTTTCGCGAGTGATGTCTCCCAAGATGCGAACTGCCAGTCCGGGACCCGGGAACGGATGTCGCTTGATGAGACGCTCCGGCATACCCAATTCATAGCCCACGCGTCGAACTTCGTCCTTGAACAGCCATTTTAATGGTTCGCACAGCTGAAGGTGCATATCCTTGGGCAATCCTCCCACATTGTGGTGGCTCTTTATTACCATGCCTGTAATGCTCAAACTCTCAATGCGATCGGGATAGATGGTGCCTTGTGCCAACCATTTGGCATCGGTAATCTTCTTTGCCTCGGCGTTGAACACTTCCACGAAGTCGCGACCGATAATCTTCCGTTTCTTTTCCGGGTCGGTAACACCTTTTAAGTCTTGGAAGAATTTTTCGGATGCATCTACACCGATAACGTTCAACCCTAACCCTTCGTATGCCTTCATGACTTTGGAAAATTCGTTTTTTCTGAGCATGCCGTGATCTACAAAGATACAAGTCAGATTCTTTCCGATGGCTTTGTTCAACAACGTGGCACAAACCGAAGAATCTACACCCCCCGAAAGTCCGAGAATAACCCTGTCGTTACCTATTCGTTCGCGCAATTGCCGAACGGTGGTTTCAACGTATGAGGCTGCGCTCCATTCCTGCTTGCTGCCACAAATATCAACAACAAAGTTCTTCAGCAAGGTTTTGCCTTCCAGAGAATGATATACTTCCGGATGGAATTGCACTGCCCACAACCTATTCTCTTCTGAGGCGTAAGCGGCATATTTCACGTCGGATGTGGAAGCTATCGTTTTGCAATTCCCGGGTATGGCGGTTATGGTATCTCCGTGGCTCATCCATACTTGCGAGTTCTCATGAAATCCCTTGAATAGCGAATTGTTGAGATCAATTGTGGAAAGGTTGGCACGCCCATATTCTCGCGTTCCCGTTTGTTCCACCTTTCCTCCGTTCTTGTGTGAGATATATTGTGCGCCATAGCATATTCCCAGTACCGGAATTTTACCCACAAACTGTTTCAGGTCCACCTGAAAGGCCTCTTTGTCATGAACGGAATAGGGCGACCCGGACAGGATGACACCAATCACGGATGGATCATTGTTGGGAAATTTGTTGTAGGGAAGAATCTCACAAAATGTATCCAACTCGCGTACACGTCTTCCGATGAGTTGGGTTGTTTGAGATCCGAAATCCAGGATGATTATCTTTTGCATATTCTAATGTTGTTTATATGTGTTTGGGAATTAATCTTAATTTATTATTCGTTGTATGCTTTTGGAATCTTCCTTGCTTATGGGTTTGAGGATGGAAGATTATACCCATTTCTTATAAAGTCCTCTGCTTCGCAAAGCTTATCAAGTTTCCCCACATCCATAAGCTTCAAGTCTTCTTTGATGTACCCCATGAAGTTCATTTTCTTAGCATTCTTCAGGTAAAAATCCATAATCGGAAACTTCTCCGGATAGTTTCTCATAGCTTGAAATATAGTGGGGCTCACGGTATGGATGCCTGAAAATGCGAGCAACCTGTAGCCGTGTTGTGTGTTTGGTTGCTTATCTTTGTATGGTGGCTCGAATTTCAAATGAACAATATCCTCAAAAGGCGACTTCACCTCTCCCGTTTCTACATTAGTCCACCCCATCAATCTCATGGCTTCGTTGAAAATCAGGTATCGCTTGGTGTCTCTCTGGCTCACCAACAACAAAGCGTCAACTCCACTTTTCTTGTTCAGTCTGATTGCGTGATGATACAACGATCGTAAATCCGCGTTGCTGAGAATATCTACATTGTGAATAAGAATGGGCAGAAAGGGATTAAAAAATGAAGCAGCCTTTTTAATTCCTCCACCGGTGTCAAGAAGTTGCATTGTCTCATCGGAAATGCGAATGTCGATACTGAAATCTTTTGATTGCAGATAATCAATAATCTGGTTGGAGAAATGGTGTACGTTTACAACAATGGTTTCGCTGCCTGCTGCCTTTAAGGTTTCTATCGTATGTTCAATAAGTGGCTTACCCCCTACCTTTACCAACGCTTTCGGCATTCTGTCCGTAAGCGGTTTAAGGCGAGTGCCGAGACCGGCTGCAAAAATCATCGACTGCATCAGCTACTGTTTTAACGCGTGCAAATTTACTAATTATATTTCAGATATCGAAAGAAAACAAGCTAAAAGCCTTTTTCTGCTCAATCCGTTCGGCATACTCATTGAATGGAATATTTTTTCAAGAAATACAATCTGCGTTTTTCGCTATCATTGTTTCTTGGTTGAAGCCAAAACCTGACTGATATCTTGTTCCCTATGAACGATATGCACCTCAATGCCGTATTTCTGATTTAAGTGTTCCCCCAAGTGTTGAGCGCAATATACGGAACGATGTTGTCCGCCCGTGCATCCGAAACAGAACATCAAGTCGGTAAATCCGCGTTGGATGTACCGTTCCACATGATGGTCTGCCAACTTGTAAATGGGTTTTAAGAAGTCGAGGATTTCTCCGTCGTCTTCAAGAAACCTAATGACAGAATCATCAAGACCATTTATCTTCTTGTAAGGCTCGTAACGTCCCGGATTGTGTGTGCTCCTGCAATCAAAGACATATCCTCCGCCATTTCCGGACGTATCTTCCGGAATGCCTTTCTTGAACGAGAAGCTATAGATACGCACTATCAATGGACCTTTTCCATCATATTTCGAGAAAGTTGCCGGACCATCAAGAGGGTTGGCTTGATAGATATCTTTTTTCGCCGTCTTATATCCATCTGTACGATTGGCGGCGGGTTGTTCTATTCGAGTAAATCTCGGAAGTTGCGTCAGCTGCTTGAGAATTTCCATCAGATATGGATAGGGGAATAGACTTTCGTCTAAAGTTAAGAGGTCTCTGATGTTTTGGATGGCAGGTGGTATCGAATCTAAGAAATGTTTTTTTCGTTCGAAATAGCCCCGAAAACCGTATGCACCCAAAACCTGAAGCAACCGAAACAATACGAATAGTGAAAGGCGGTTCACGAAATGGCGTTTGGAGGGCACTTCGGTATAGTTTTTTAAGCTCTGATAATACTCGAAGACAAGCTCTCTTCGCAATTTGAATGAGTATTGTGCACTTGCCTGCCATAGGAATGACGCGAGGTCGTAATAAAAAGGTCCTTTCCTCCCACCTTGGAAATCAATGAAATAGGGATTGTTCTGCGCGTCCAGCATGATGTTGCGTGCCTGAAAGTCCCGATAAAGAAAAGAATTCATTGGCTCCGATGTCAAGTCTTTTGCCATTATATGGAAGTCGGCTTGGAGCTTCAGCTCGTGAAAGTCCAATTCGGTTGCTTTCAGGAAGCAATACTTAAAGTAGTTCAAATCGAACAACACCCCTTCTTCGTTGAATTCCGGCTGTGGATAGCACTGATTAAAGTCGAGTTCCCGAGCACCTCTCAGCTGAATATTGGGTAGCTGTCGAATGGTTTTGCGCAATAGGTTTTGTTCTGCGAGATTATATCTTCCGCCTGCCTCGCGACCTCCCGCAATGGCATTGAACAACGAGCGATTGCCCAAGTCGGATTGTAGGTATCGTGTCTCATCATCCGAAATTGCTATAATTCGTGGAACGGGCAGTCGGCGTTTTGTGAAATGATTGGCAAGATAGATGAAAGCATGGTTCTCATCTCTGCTCGTGCCGATTACTCCGATGACAGTATCTCCGACATCATTAAAAAACCGATAGTACTCTCTGTTGCTACCTGCTCCGGGAATCTTCTCGATGTTCTTTGGATTTGCACCTGCCCAATTCTTATATAGTTCTAAAAGTTTTTCCATTCCTTTCGATTATCAAGGTTGCTCTTCCTCATTATTTTCCTTCAGATGTTTTAATATCTCTTTCGATTGCCGTTCCCCTTTCTTTTTTAATTCGTATTGGCGTAGCAACCCATCAACTAAAAGAAGAAGCATCATGATACCTGCCGTTATCAAGATGTTTCGTGTGATGTAATAGAGTCCTCCAATAACGATGAAGAACAATAGGAACATTTTCCAATTTAACTTAGCCTTCATTTGGCAAAGATACAAAAAACGATTAGATGAGGAAAATAAAAACACGGAAACCTCTTTCCTTGAGCTTAAATAATTGTTTGAGGACAGTCCTTACCGGGGCAGTTGTTTCGTCTTATATTGAGTGGAGGAGCACAAAAAGGGGAGTCGTACAGACTCCCCTTTTTTATGCTTGATGATTGGTTGTTACATCATTCCACCCATTGCTGGGTTAGCGGGCATTGCCGGTGTCTCCTCTGGTTGATCTACGATGAGACATTCAGTTGTGAGGAACATTCCAGCGATGGAAGCTGCATTCTCGAGTGCCACACGTGCTACTTTTGCAGGGTCGATCACACCTGCTGTGCGCAAGTCTTCATAGCGGTCGTTCCGAGCGTTGTAACCGAAATCGCCTTTACCCTCGCGAACTTTGTTTACTACCACAGCACCTTCATCACCTGCGTTGGCAACAATCTGGCGCAAGGGCTCTTCAATGGCACGGCAAACAATGTTGATACCTGTCTGCTCATCTGCGTTTTCGCCCTTCAAATCTTTCAAAGCCTCTTGAGCGCGGATGTAAGTGGTGCCACCACCAACTACAACACCTTCTTCCGTTGCCGCGCGTGTAGCACAGAGTGCGTCATCAACACGGTCTTTCTTCTCTTTCATTTCCACCTCAGAGTTTGCTCCGACGTAGAGTACGGCAACACCACCGGAAAGTTTGGCAAGTCGCTCTTGAAGTTTTTCCTTGTCGTATGTACTTTTTGTGTTGGCAATTTCGCTCTTAATAAGATTTACGCGGTCGGCGATGTTCTGTTTCGATCCCGCACCATCAACGATAGTGGTGAAATCTTTGGAAACAGTAACTTTCTTGGCAGAACCAAGCATTTCAAGAGTGGCCTTGTCGAGTGTCAGACCTTTATCTTCGCTAATCACTACGCCACCTGTCAGTACGGCGATGTCTTCGAGCATGGCTTTGCGACGGTCGCCAAAGCCCGGTGCTTTCACGGCGCAAATCTTCAGTCCGCCACGGAGACGGTTTACTACTAATGTTGTCAAAGCTTCCGAGTCAACATCTTCTGCGATAACCAGCAACGGGCGACCGCTTTCTGCTGCCGGTTGAAGGATGGGCAGGAAGTCTTTAACGTTGGAGATTTTCTTGTCGTAGATGAGGATGTACGGATTTTCCATTAAGGCTTCCATCTTGTCGGTATCGGTAACGAAGTAGCTTGACAGATAGCCTCGATCGAATTGCATGCCTTCCACAACATCAATCGTGGTGTCGCGGGTCTTGCTTTCTTCGATTGTGATCACGCCATCTTTTGACACTTTGCGCATGGCATCGGCAAGCAACTTACCGATTTCAGGGTCATTATTTGCGCTTACTGTTGCAACTTGCTCGATTTTATCATAGTTGTCGCCAACAATCTCGGCATTGTCCTTTATGTAGTCCACAATCTTGTTTACTGCTTTGTCAATACCGCGCTTCAAATCCATTGGGTTCGCGCCAGCGGCAACGTTTTTCAAGCCTTCGGTAACAATCGCCTGAGTAAGGATGGTGGCAGTTGTCGTACCATCACCTGCATCGTCTCCGGTCTTGCTTGCCACGCTCTTTACGAGTTGTGCGCCTGCGTTCTCAAAATTATCCTCTAACTCTATTTCCTTTGCCACGGTAACACCGTCTTTCGTAATCTGAGGCGCACCAAACTTTTTACCGATGACCACATTGCGACCCTTAGGTCCTAACGTTACCTTTACGGCGTCAGCCAACTGATCTACACCACTCTTAAGCAACTCGCGTGCTTCTTTATCGAATTTAATATCTTTTGCCATTTTATTGTTTGTATTTTGTTTCAATCGTTCAAACGATTGTTAGTTGTGAAATTATGAACGTTATTGTATTTTCATTTTCGGAAATTACTCCACCACGGCGAGCACGTCGCTCTGGCGCATCATGAGATATTTCTCGCCCTCGTTCTCAATTTCCGTTCCGGCGTATTTTCCATAGAAAACTTCATCGCCGGGCTTTAAGATCATATCTTCATCTTTGGTACCGTTGCCTACTGCTATTACTTTGCCACGCTGTGGCTTTTCTTTGGCTGTGTCCGGAATAATGATTCCACCTACTTTCTGTTCTGCCTCGATGGGTAGAACAAGCACTCTGTCTGCTAATGGTTTAATTGTCATAATTCTATATGTTTTTAGTTTAAATCTTTCAATTGCGGTGAAGAACTGCTTTTAGTGTCTTCGCCAATACCATTACGAAAACCGTGCCAACTTTTTACACTGACACGGCTGGCATGACAATTCTGACATTGTTGTCAGTTGGTTTATGTTTCGGACTTCAGCTCATTAATTATGCTGTGAGAAAGCTCTATTGTCCTGTTTTTTCAATGTTCGTTTTTCATTTCCTTAGCTTTTGCATTCCAAAAGCTAAGGAAATGGCTCACAAAAGCATAGCTTTTGCACATCAAAAGCTATGCTTTTGAAATGGATTTGTAAGGTCTTGATTATAAGCAATTTGTAAATGCTTATTTTTATTTGTCGTTGTAAAGATAATTCACAAGTCGAGTTACTTCTTCGGTCAGGTTTTTTTTAGCGCATGCCGGCTGAACGGCTTCTTCCAAGGGAGTGTTGGGAGGCGTTATGAACCGCGCGGAGGCGAAACCGGCAGAAAGCAATTGCTCTTTGTCGGCTATTCTTCCCGCCAAGAGATGAACGGGAATGTTGGCGTTTTGCCCATACTGCAATAGTTTAAAAGGAATTTTTCCCATTAAGGTTTGCTTGTCTGCACTTCCTTCACCGGTAATAATGAAGTCTGCACCACTTATCTTTTTCTCAAATTGTACTTCGGAAAGCAGCAAGTCCGCTCCCGAAATCATGGTGGCATTAAAGAACTGAAGAAATGCGTAGCCCAAACCGCCGGCAGCTCCCGCTCCGGGTTGTTGTGCATGGTCTCTTCCGGTTTTTCTTGCCGACATTGTCGCGAAAGTTTTCGCTCTCCGATCCAATAACACGATGTCTTTGTCAGTCGCTCCTTTTTGCGGACCAAACACATTGGCAGCCCCCATGGAACCGTACAGAGGGATATTGACGTCTGATGCCAACCGGATTTTCAGCGCGGAGAGTTGTCGATGCTGAAACCAATCTTCCCCATATTCTTCCTTTAATGCCAAGAGCATTCCTAATCCGCAGTCGCTTGTGGCAGAGCCACCCAAACCAATGATGAACTCTTTACAGCCCTGCTTGATGGCGGCTATCATCAGTTCACCAACTCCATAAGTGGTGGCTCGCAGTGGGTTAAGCTCTTCCTTTTTCAATAAATTAATACCGCAAGCTGCTGCTGTTTCAATTACACAGACACCATCTTCTCTTACCAAGAAAGTTGTTTTGATAGGTCGCATTAGCGCGTCGTGGCACTCAGCAGCAACAGATTTACAGTTGAAAAGGGCATTATACACCGACAGCATCCCATCTCCACCATCAGTAACGGGAATTTTAACCACGTCAATGGGGTAAGGGAGGGAGCGAATAGCTGTTTCGGCAATAGAAGCCGCTTTCATAGAGGACAGACAACCTTTGAAGCTGTCGAAGGCGAGTATTATTTTCATTTCTACTACTCGTTACATAAAAGATTTAAATAAATAATTTGCATGCAAATATAGTGGTTTTCCACGAGATTTGAGAGGAAGGGTAGGGAAACCACGCAAAAAAGCCCATACTGTCGGTAAAAGTTTTAATTGATTTCAACATTTTAACAAAAAAATATTATTGGCAGATGAACTATTCACTACAACTCAAAGAACACCGACTATTCGTTGAAAGAGTGCAACGTTGGTTCGAGGCCGGGTTGGTTTTGAACCTCAATAAACACATCGGCTTCATGCCTCATGTGGGTTTTGCAGAATGGAAAAATATAAATTCGCTGATAATCAGATATTTAATCAATTTTTATTAGTTGCATATAGTTAATTCTTTCTCTCTCATTTTTAAACGATTACATTGGAATTAACCGAATATTGACTTATAAGTTTTAACAAGAAAACATAGCTTTATGAGTATTGCCAAACCACATTTCCTTTGCAGTGTTTCGAGCTGTTGACGAAGTTACGTCAGCGACTTTTTGTCAGGTGTTTTCTAAAGAAATCTCAAAAAGTTTTGAGATTTATCGTTTTATGCTTATCTTTGCAACTATATAGATAAGGTGTAAAAGATAGTAAGCGTGTGTTGTCTGCTGTGGAATGCCATTATCTCCCTTAAAATAACAAACCGTAAAAACAACCTATATGAAAGATTTTTTTAAGAATGTACTTGCGACGATGGTAGGGGTTTTCCTTGTCGGCGTCATATTTGTTATTTTCGGAGTTATCAGTCTGGTTGGAATGATAGTTTCAAGTGAAACCGCTGCGGATATAAAGGATAATTCCGTGCTTTCGATAAATCTTTCCGGAAAAATGACAGAACGTTCGGAAGACGGCATCATTTCGAAAATAACAGGTCAGGTTGCCAATGACATCAGTCTTGAGGATTTTGTCTCGGGGGTGAAAAAAGCCAAAGAAAATGATAAGATAAAAGGTGTTTATCTTGAAACAGGTGCCTTTTCAACCGACTCTTATGCTTCTTTGCAAGCTGCTCGCAATGCCTTGCTTGATTTTAAGAAGAGTGGCAAGTGGATAGTGGCTTATGGAGATATTTACACACAGGGGGCTTATTATTTGGCATCGGTAGCGGATAAGGTTTATTTAAATCCGCAAGGACAAATCGACTGGCACGGACTTGCTGCCCAGCCCGTATATCTTAAAGATTTATTGGCAAAGGTAGGAGTAAAGATTCAGGTTGCGAAAGTGGGGACATACAAGAGCGCGACCGAACAGTTTACGGGAGATAAAATGAGCGATGCGGATCGTGCTCAAACAACGGCATATCTAAATACTATCTGGCGCAACATAACTAAGGAAGTGGGGGCAAGCAGAAAGATTTCTGTTGCCAACTTAAATCGCTATGCCGACAGCTTAGTGACTTTCGCTTCTCCGGAAAAATATAAAACCATGAAGATGGTTGATGATCTGCTCTATACAGATCAAGTAAAGAAGGAAGTGAAAAAGTTGTTGAAGATTAAGGATGAAAAATGCATCAAACAGGTTTCGTTGGCAGATTTGAAAGCAGTCGATGATGATACTGATGGAGAGGAAATAGCAGTTTATTATGCGTTTGGAAATATCGTTGATGGAGCTGCGGGAGGACTCACAACAGAAGGTCATTTGATAGATGCTCAAGTGGTTTGTAAAGATATTGAGAACTTAATGAATGATGACGACGTGAAAGCCGTGGTGATTAGGATTAATTCCGGTGGCGGATCAGCTTATGCTTCGGAACAGATATGGCATCAGATAACGGAACTTAAAAAAGTGAAACCGGTGGTTATAAGTATGGGAGGAATGGCTGCATCGGGCGGTTATTATATATCCGCTCCGGCAAATTGGATTGTTGCCGAACCTACAACCATTACCGGGTCGATAGGAATTTTTGGAATGTTTCCCAACCTTGAAGGGTTGTTTACTGAAAAATTAGGATTGAAATTTGACGAAGTAAAAACAAATAAGAACGCCGGTTTCGGAACAATGACAAGAGCTTTTACACCCGAAGAAATAAGCTATCTTGAACGTTATATCGATCGAGGCTACAAATTATTTAAAAATCGAGTGGCAAAAGGTAGAAAACTAAGTGAAACTCAAGTGGAAGCCATTGCTCAGGGACATGTCTATTCCGGTGAAGACGCATTGAAAATAAAATTAATAGATGAACTTGGAGGCATAGACAAGGCGATAAGCAAAGCGGCGCAAATGGCAAAGTTGAAAGAGTATTATACGAAAAGTTACCCTCTTCCTACGGATTGGATGACACAACTCATGGAACAAGCGAACAATAACAATTATTTAGATGAGCAACTTCACGCAACGCTTGGTGTCTTCTATGAACCGTTTACTCTTTTGAACTCACTTAATTCACAATCGGTCATTCAGACGAGAATGCCTTACTATCTTAATATAAAATAGAACCTTATTTTCATTGAAAGGTATGTTGAGGCTTATTCTCTAAATTGAATTTGAGAGACATATATGGAAGGCGATTTCATTAAAACAAATAAATGGTTACTCCCACTAAGCTGGTTATATGGCTTGGGAGTAGGCATTCGCAACGAACTCTTTGAATTGGGCATACTAAAGAGTAGAAGTTTTGATGTGCCTGTAATATCTGTCGGAAACCTTACTGTGGGAGGTTCGGGGAAGACGCCTCACGTGGAGTATCTTGTGGAGCTGTTAAAAGACTATATGCAGGTTGCCGTGCTTTCTCGCGGATATAAAAGAAAAAGTCGCGGATACGTGTTAGCAGATGCGGAAACACCCATGAAGGTGATAGGAGATGAGCCTTTTCAGATGAAAAGAAAATATCCTGATGTGTATGTGGCAGTGGATAAAAACAGATGTGCGGGGATAGACAGGCTGACAACGGATGAAGCAACGAAAAATACCGATGTGGTGATACTTGATGATGCTTTCCAACATCGTTACGTAACACCGGGTATTAATATTCTTCTTGTTGATTATCATCGCTTGATAGTTTATGACAAACTCTTGCCGGCAGGGCGTTTGCGCGAACCACTGTCAGGGAAACATCGTGCGGATATCGTCATTATCACCAAATGCCCGAAAGACCTAAATCCCATTGATTATAGAGTATTGAGCAAAGCGATGGATTTATATCCTTTTCAAGATTTATTCTTTACGACAATTGATTACAAAGCATTGAACCCGGTATTTGAAAAAGAGGCAAGCAAAGACTTGATACCTTTGACGAGTTTAGCTAAATTCAATGTGATGTTACTTTCTGGGATAGCCTTGCCCAAACAATTGGAAATGGATTTGGAACAATATATGGGAGAGAAGATTCCCATGGTGCTTTCTTTCCCCGATCATCATGCATTCAAGGCGAAAGACGTGAAAATGATTAATGCCTCGTTTGCACAAATGAATCAACCGAAAATCATTGTCACAACGGAAAAAGACAAAGCACGCCTTCTCAATCTGGAGGGCTTAGACGAAGAAGTAAGAAAGAATATTTATGCTCTGCCTATAAAGGTGAACTTTATGCTTGAAAAAGGAGAGCGATTTAACGAAAAAATATTATCCTATGTACGAAAAAATTCAAGAAACAGCATCTTGGCTAAAAGAAAGAATGAAAACAAGCCCAAAAACGGCAATCATTCTGGGAACGGGCCTCGGACAATTAGCTTCCGAAATTACTGATACTTACGAGTTTTCTTACAAAGATATTCCTAACTTCCCGGTATCTACCGTTGAAGGCCATGCGGGCAGTCTTATCTTTGGAAAACTTGGCGGTAAAGATATCATGGCGATGAAAGGACGCTTTCATTATTATGAAGGTTATGGAATGAAAGAAGTTACTTTCCCAATTCGCATCATGCATGAACTTGGCATCGAGACACTCTTCGTATCGAACGCGTCGGGAGGCATGAATCCGGAATTCAAGGTTGGGGACTTGATGATAATCACCGACCACATAAACTTTTTCCCGGAACATCCTCTGCATGGAAAGAATTTTCCCACAGGACCACGTTTCCCCGATATGCATGAGCCCTACGATCATAAGCTTATCAAAATGGCGGACGATATAGCAAAAGAAAAGAATATCCGTGTGCTGCATGGTGTTTATACCGGAGTGCAAGGACCTACGTTCGAGACACCGGCAGAATACAAGATGTATCGAATTTTAGGAGGAGATGCAGTGGGGATGAGTACAGTTCCCGAAGTAATCGTGGCACGTCATTCGGGTATCAAAGTCTTTGGTATTAGCGTAATCACTGATTTGGGTGGATTTGATGTGCCGGTAGAGGTCAGTCACGAAGAAGTACAAGAAGCTGCCAATGCCGCTCAACCACTTATGACGGAAATTATGCGTGAAATGATAAAACGGTCTTGACGATAAGGCGAATCACCGGAAAGGGCGTGTATAAGAAACGATAGAACGCATGAAGAAGACCCGATAGTCTTTATTCGTGCCAATATCCGAATATACACGCTCTTTCTTAAAGATGAAGATTTAGATAGTAAGCTGGAAAATAAATGGAAATAAAAGAATTGGGTGAAGTCGCTCTGATTGAGCGACTTACAAAAGATATAAAGATTTCAAATCTGTCTACTCATTTGGGCATAGGTGATGATGCGGCCATCGTGAATCATTCCGACAAAGAGACGCTCTTAACTTCTCGACTGTTCATGGAGGGCATACAATTTGACCTTACTTACATCGATATGGAACATCTCGCTTATAAATGTGCGATGATTACGATGAGTAATATCTTTGCCATGAATGGTCGTCCCACACAGATTATAGTATCTATCGGTCTTGGAAAACGTTTCAAGGTGGAAGACTTGGAGGACTTCTATAGAGGACTGAAAACCGCTTGTTATAAATGGAAGGTTGATCTTGTGGGTGGGGATACCACTTCTTCTTTCACCGGGCTTGCCATTAATATGACATGCATGGGCGAAGTGGAGAAAGAAAGTATTGTCTATCGTAAAGGAGCAAAACCTACCGATATTATATGCGTGTCGGGCGATTTGGGAGCAGCCTATATGGGACTTCAAATTCTTGAGAGGGAGAAAACTGTTTACTATCAGCAGGTTGAAGAATATAATCGAAAACTCAAAGATGCCACATCATCGAATAATAAAGCGATGTTGGAAGGCTTAAAGGCTGAACGTGAAGCTATTAATCATTTTCAACCAGACTTTGTGGGAAAAGAGTATTTAATCGATCGTCAATTGAAGCCGGAGGCTCCTGGTGATGTTCTTAAACAACTTAGTGAGGCCGACATTCATCCCACCTCAATGATTGATGTCTCTGATGGATTGGCGAGTGATCTAAAACATATATGCAAGCAAAGCGGATGTGGCTGCAGAATATATGAAAATAAAATCCCCATTGATTATCAAACAGCTTCTGCATGCGAGGAGTTTAACATGAATCTTACTACGGCGGCACTCAATGGGGGAGAAGATTATGAATTGCTCTTTACCATTCCAATTGAGGAGCATGCTAAGATAGAACAAGTGGAAAATATTCACCAGATAGGGTATATCACAGAGGAAAAATTGGGAGAATATATCATAACGAGAGATGGTAAGGAATTTGAACTCATGGCGCAAGGATGGAATAAACAATAACGGTAGGGGGAGGGATTAGTTAGCGATAGGGTGAGGTAACATTGCTCAGCACACCATTTTTTTTGTAAAGAAAGGTTAATGTTGAAAATAATCTTAGCATTATTTGCGACATTAAAAAGAATTGGTTATCTTTGCACTCGCAATTCAGAAATGACTAAAGTTAGACATGAAAAGCAGTTGGTGCCATAGCTCAGTTGGTAGAGCAAAGGACTGAAAATCCTTGTGTCCCCGGTTCGATTCCTGGTGGTACCACTTCCTCCTTTCATTAGGGCGGTTCTCGTAAGGGTCCGCTCTTTTTTTATCTCAAATCGACCATTAAAAACAAATGTAGTTCATATTTCTAATGACCACCATTAGAAATATTCAATTATATATGTCTGTTATTCAGCAACTTACTGACTCC
>QWCK01001164.1_pt1 | contig 40417 bp, 40 predicted proteins | sample 1972571 | NCBI WGS metagenome assembly QWCK01 (sample SAMN09866710, study PRJNA288562) | Human gut metagenome isolate term2_stool, whole genome shotgun sequencing... | isolation source: gut | host: Homo sapiens | place: USA: California | reverse complement strand
TTAATATGTATAGAGAACTAAAATATCTTGTAAGTGCTTAAAATACAAGAAAGGGAGACTTATTTTTCAATAATTCTCCCCAACATTTGACATAGAGCCGAAAAAAAGAACTGATATGAGAAAAACTCATATCAGTTTTTTATATGCTTTGATTTAAATATTCTATAACGGCCTGATAAAATGTCTTGGGCGCTATGGATTTGTTGATTAGACTTACTTGATTCCTGATCGTTTTTTCAGATATGTCCAGGGCCTCCGCTATTTCTTTAGTGGTCATGCCTTGGGCTGTCAGCGCACATATCTCGTATTGGCGCCGTGTCAGCTTATCTAAAAAGTCGTCTCTCTTGTAATTTTCTAGGCTCTTGGAAATGTATTGCTGCCCTTGGTTAAGCTTGTAGATGGCTTCGTGGAGCTCACTGATGTCATCGTCATAAGCTATGCAAGCATCTATGCTTAATTTTTTTAAGTCCAACCTTCTGAAATCTTTTTTGTTTTTCAAAATGACTATCATAGGTGCAGGTATTATTTCCGAATGGTTTTGCCTGCATACATAAAGGAAAAATCCATCCATCTTGTCCATGACGTAGACGATTAACCTGGCCCGTAGGTCCGTGTCTCCGTCTTTTTTCAGGTTCTCGGCCCTGTAATTATTCATCTCCAGGGCTTTTTCTATGCCAAAAAATTCTATATAAGAATCCGTTACAACTACTGCCCTGCGCTTTTTTTGCTTTAGCACTTATAGACTACTTTACCTTTCTTGATAACTTGGTCTGTGTGGTTGATACCAAAGTGGTAAACCAAGTAATCTAGGTTTGGTGCATTGAAGATTGCGATATCTGCGAGCTTGCCTTCTTCAAGGCTGCCAATTGTATCTTGGCGGTTGATGGCGCAAGCTGCATTCATGGTGACGCCAACCAAAACTTCTTCTGGTGTCATCTTCATATTTAAGCAGGCCAGGTACATGCAAAGTTGAATATTTTCAGTTGGGCATGAGCCTGGATTGTAGTCTGTGGATATTGCAACAGCAACTTCGTTTTCTATCATTTCTCTGGCAGGGGCAAAGATGCCGTCACCCATATTAAAGGATGTGCCTGGCAGTAGGTTTGCAATAACGTCTCCGCGTTTGAGTTCGCTGACCCCGTGTGATGAGCACTTGATCAAGTGTTCAGCGGAGATTGCTCCCACGTCAGCAGCTACGGTTGTGCCGCCCAGTTCCACGATTTCATCAGCATGAATCTTTGGAATGAGCCCGTATTCTTTGGCTGCCATCAGAAGTCTTCTGGATTGGTCTGCGTTAAAGACCCCCTCTTCACAGAAGACATCGCAAAATTCTGCTCTGCCATCTTCTTTAATCTTTGGTAGATAATCATTAATGACTATGTCTATAAATTCATCTGGATTATCCTTGTATTTTTTTGGAACTGCGTGAGCTGCCATAAAGGTGTGGACAATGTCGACCGGATGATTTTTGTCAATCCTATCTGCAACATTTAACTGTTTCATTTCAGTTGCAAAATCGTCAATGCCGTAACCTGTCTTGGCTTCAACAGTTGTAACCCCGTATGATAAAAGTTGATCAACAGATTTAACAGCTTGGTCGTAGAGCTCGTCTTCGCTGCGGTTTTTGGTTTGAGTCAGAGTGTACATAATACCGCCGCCTTGGGCTAGGATATCCAGATAAGGAACACCGTGGAGCTTTTGATTTAGTTCATTTTCGCGGCTGCCGCCATGAACCAAATGTGTGTGCGAATCAATAAGCCCGGGTGTAACTGTCTTGCCTGTGGCATCGATAACTACTGCGTCAGCTGCCAGCTCGTAGGCCGGAGCCTTGTCGGCTGGACCGGCGTAGGCGATCTTGTCGCCTACTACGAGTACCAAACCGTTTTTAATTCTGTCAATTTCTCCCTGAGCCTTGCCGCGTCTCTTGCCATTTTCGCCAGAGACTGTAATTAACTCCGAGATATTTTCAATCTTTAAACTTGGATTAATCATGAAGTTGTGTTTCCAAAACTTGGCTTGTTTCAAAATCATCTACTTGCAAGTACCAAGTAGCTACGTCGACCATGCATTGTAGTGGAACTAGGCCGATAACTTCTGAGTTAACAATTGTTACCCCGTATCTCATAGCTTCGCGTTTGATAGCTTCAAATACACGGAAAACTGGAGTTTTGGTGTAGTCAACAAGGTTCATGGAAACTTGAGCTAGGTTCTTGTCTTCTAGGAGAAGGCCGATAGCTTTGCAGTATGTGAATCCGCCGCCTTTTGCTCTCATGCTCTTGGCAATTTTCTTTGCGATTTCAACATCTGATGTGTTTAGGTTTACGTTAAATGCAACTAATGCTGGTCTAGCACCGATAGCAGATACGCCTGATTTTTTGTTGAGTTCTGTTGGTCCAAAGTCAGGTGCCCAACCTTCTTGTTTTAGCTTTTCTTCCATAGCTTCGTATTGGCCACGTCTAACATCTGCTAGGTTTTCTCTAGTAGGTGCACTTGCTGATCTTTCGTATAGGTATACGGAGATTCCAAGTTCCTTGCCAACTCTTTCGCCTAGTTTCTTTGAAAGTTCAACAGCTTCATCCATTGTGATTTCGCTAATTGGAATTAGAGGACAAACGTCCATAGCGCCCATTCTTGGGTGTTCGCCTTGGTGAGTTGTCATATCGATAACTTCTGATGCAACCTTGCAAGCGTTGAAAGCTGCGTCGATAACTGCTTCTGGTTCACCAACAAAGGTAACAACACTTCTGTTGTGGGTTGGGTCGCTTGAGTAGTCTAGAAGTTTAACGCCTTCAACTTTTCTGATTTCATCAACGATTTTTTCTACCTTTTCCTTGTCACGTCCTTCACTAAAGTTTGGTACGCATTGTAAAATTCTTGCCATAATTTCCTCCTTTTGATTCTCCGCCCCAAGGGGGCAATTAATTTCTTACTTATTATACGTATACCCTTTATGGGTTACCGTTAATAATTATTTTTAACTTTTTAATTAACTTTTAAAAAGTTTTTAGCAACCGCAGTTTTCATCCTTGTCGACAATACTGTCAATCAAATCATCGCTTGCGATGTAAGGAATTGTGATGTGGTTGGTGTCTGCAAATTGCTTGTTGTATTCGATAGTGGTTTCGATTGAGTGCTCGTTTCTTGCCCAGTTTCTTCTGGAAACGCCAACCATTGTATCCCATGGCATAGCTGATTTTAGAATTTCATCAACCCTGTCGCTGCCATCAAGAACCATACCAAATCCACCGTTGATTGACTTACCAATACCTACGCCGCCGCCGTTGTGGAGAGCGATTAAGCTCATTCCCCTTGCAGCATTACCTGCGAAGCAGTGGGTAGCCATGTCAGCCATGATGTTGGATCCGTCTTTGATGTTTGATGTTTCTCTAAATGGTGAGTCTGTACCGCCTGTGTCGTGGTGGTCACGGCCAAGCATAACTGGTCCGATTTCTCCATTTCTAACCATGTCGTTAAATTTAAGAGCAATCTTTAATCTGCCAAGAGCGTCTTGGTAAAGAATTCTAGCTTGTGATCCAACAACCAATTGGTTTTCTTCAGCGTCTCTAATCCAAATGTAGTTGTCACGGTCTTGGCCGCGTCTGTTTGGATCGATACATTCCATAGCTGCGTGGTCAGTCTTGATCAGGTCTTCGTGCTTGCCTGATAAGCAGACCCATCTGAATGGTCCGTAGCCGTAGTCAAAGAGCATTGGTCCCATGATGTCTTCTACATATGATGGGAAGATAAATCCTTCGCTTTCGTCTACGCCGTTTTTGGCAATGTCTTTTGCGCCAGCGTCGTAAACGGCCTTCATAAAGGAGTTACCGTAGTCGAAGAAATAGGTTCCCTTGGCTACCAAAGCTTTGATTAATTCATAGTGATGGCGGAGGGACTTGTCAACTTCTCTCTTGAAACCTTCGTGGTCTGTTGCAAGCATCTTGGTTCTTTCTTCAAAGGTCATGCCTTGTGGGCAGTAGCCTCCGTCGTATGGAACGTGGCAGGATGTTTGGTCTGAAAGAAGTTCGATGTGAATGTCATTATCTACAGCGTATTCAAGTAGGTCTACAACGTTTCCGTAGTAAGCGATTGAACGAGGTTGTTTGGCATCCATTGCCTTCTTTGCCATTTCAAAAACGGTTTTTGCATCGTCTGAGTATTCATCAATCCAGCCTTGTTCAAGTCTGGTTTCGATTCTGGAAAGGTCAACTTCTGCAATAAGTCCAACAGCCTTTGCAATCTTTGCAGCCTTACCTTGAGCACCGCTCATGCCGCCGAGTCCTGATGATACAAACATGTGACCAGCCAAATCTCCGTCAGCAGGAACGCCAAGTTTCAAACGACCAGCGTTTAAAATTGTATTAAATGTTCCGTGAACGATTCCTTGAGGTCCAATGTACATCCAGCCGCCAGCTGTCATTTGTCCGTAGTTGGCAACGCCCATTGCGATGGCCTTGGCCCAATGTTCTTGGTCGTCAAACATACCAACCATCATAGCGTTTGTAATGATAACTCTTGGAGCACGCTTGTTGGATTTGAAAAGACCAACTGGGTGACCTGAAGCCATAACAAGAGTTTGTTCATCTGTCATAACTTGCAAGTATTTTTTGGTTAGTTGATATTGCATCCAGTTTTGTACAACTTGGCCAGTTTCACCGTAGGTTACAAGTTCGTATGGATAAAGGGCAACGTCAAAGTCCAAGTTGTTGTCGATCATTAATTGGAAAGCCTTGCCTTCTAGGGTCTTGCCTTCGTATTCGTCGATTGGCTTTGCCTTGATGTTTCCGTGTGGACGATATCTGTAGCCGTAAATTCTGCCGTAGGTCATTAGCTCATTGTAAAATTCTGGAGCCAATGTTTCGTGCAAGGATTCAGGGATATATCTCAAAGCGTTTTTAAGTGCTAGCTTAATTTCGTGCTTGGATAATTTTAATTCCCTAACTGGTGCCCTTCTGATACCTTGTTGAAATTCTGGTTCTGGTGGCAATACATCGCTTAACTTAATGGTCATAGCGTCGCCGATTTGTGTGTTTGTAATCATAAAACCCTCCTATACTCTTAAATTTCCTATTGCTTCTTCAACTGCCTTGACGATTGAACCGTCTTCAAGCAGATCGTCTACTTTTTCTATTTCTAAATTCATAACCCTGTCTAAGTCAATGTAGTCAGAGTGTTTTCTAATGATGTCATAGCAAGCTCTGGTGCCTTCGGATAATTTATCTTTTGATTCGTGAATATCGATTGCTTGAGCTGCTGCAAGAAGTTCCATAGCCAAAACTTTTCTAGCATTTTCATAAATTTCTCTAGCTTGTCTAGCTGCGATTGTTCCCATGGAAACGTGGTCTTCTTGGTTGGCTGATGATGGAATTGAGTCAACACTTGCTGGGTGAGCCAAAACCTTGTTTTCACTTACCAAGGCTGCTGCTGCGTATTGAACGATCATAAAACCGCTGTTTACGCCGCCGTGGGTTGTCAAGAATGCTGGTAGACCGTGGTTCAAAGCAGGGTTTACCATTTTTTCTAGCCTGCGTTCTGAAATATTTGCAAGTTCTGCCAAACCAATCTTCATAAAGTCAAATGGTAGAGCCATTGGTTGTCCGTGGAAGTTACCAGCACTGATTGAAGCTTCATCATCAGGGAAGATAATTGGGTTATCTGTAACAGCGTTCATTTCGATATCAACCTTGGTCTTAACATAGTTGAAGCAGTCCTTTGAAGCTGAGTGAACTTGTGGCACACATCTAAGTGTGTAAGCATCTTGAACACGAACATCCCCTTGACGGGTAACATTCTTTGAATTTTCAAGGAGCTTGCCTACGTTTTCGCTAGTTCTAAACATGCCTTCGTGTGGTCTAACCTTGGCAACTCTTAGGTCGTAAGCGTCGATAATTCCACCCAGAGCTTCCATAGTCATAGCGTCTGCAATGTCTGCAATCTTTGCAAGCTGAATTGCATCGTAAAGGGTAAGTGCGCCAACAGCTGTCATAATTTGTGTGCCGTTAATAAGAGCCAAGCCTTCCTTACTTGTAAGTTCGATTGTAGGAATGCCTGCATCCTTCATAGCCTTTTCACTGGCAACAACTTCGCCCTTGTAATAGCAATCGCCAATACCCAGCATAGGTTGAACCATGTGTGAAAGTGGAGCCAAGTCGCCGCTTGCACCAAGTGAACCCTTTTCAGGAATAATTGGAGTAACTTCAGCGTTTAGCATCTTGATAAGTGTTTCAACTGTTTCTAATTTTGCTCCAGAAAAACCCTTGGCCAAAGCATTTGCCCTTAGTACTTGGGCTGCCCTTGCAGTTTCGATAGGAAGTGGATTGCCAACTCCGCATGAGTGAGAAATAATCAAATTTCTTTGTAGGGTCTTGGTTTCCTCTTCCTTGATGTGAACTTCTGAGAACTTACCAAAACCTGTTGTAATACCGTAAACAACTCTTTCTTCTTCTACAAACTTGTCAACCAATTTGCGTGAAGCGATGATTTGTGCCTTAGCATCTTCTGATAATGCTACTTCTGCCTTGTCCCTAGCGACAGCTACTAGGTCTTCTAATGTAAGATCGCTGCCATTTAAAATAACTTTTGCCATACTATCCTCCTAATCTTATTCTAAAAACCTCTCCGATCACTCAACCGTGATAAAGCGAACAAAAAACCGCAACTTACTTGTTGCGGTTCAAAATCTTAAATTGAATTGTGAAATTTCTTCTCATAGGAAATCCCCCTTCAATAAATAAATTATAACACTTAAAAAAAATTAATGCAAGCTAATCGTGATTAAAATCACGAAAAATTTGTAAATATTTTGTAAAAATCTTTGAGAGAAATTTTTTAAAGGATTTTTTGTGAAATTTTAAAAGCTTCCTATAAGAAATACTCAAAAATAATATAATTATCCTCAGCCGGGTCATAAAAAATAATCATCAAATCGTACTCGTCCTTAGAAAGGGTCCCCACATAAGCCATGTCATCAAAGGGAAAGTTTTTCTTGAAAAATCTTTTATAAATATCATTGGCCATGATTTTATCCTCAGAGGGAATGGGATTTTTAGACCGCCTACCAAAGATCGAGACCTCCGCCTCTTCCCTTTTGAATTTTAAAACCGTGTACTTGACCCCGTCTCCTGTAAAGCCCGTGTCGGATTCGTGGGCCACGACCTTGGCACTCTTGGGGAGAGGCAGACTCCAGTTGAGGCTGATGGCAGATAAAGTCATCTCATCATGGTCTATGCGAAAAAACCTATATAGACCAAAGGCGATTAAAAATATTATTATTGTGGTAATTAAAAACTTTTTTAACTTCATAAGCCCTCCCCTTAAATTATAACAGATATACCCACTCATTTCCATCTTGACAGATTCCCAAATCCCTGCTATACTTAGGTCAGTCATAGATACGGATGACTTTTTTCCAGCGAGAAAGACGCTGGCGGCTTATCACCGTTAAGAGATTTAATAGAGATGGATTCCCATGAAGATTGGTGGTACCGTGTTTGACGACGCCCAATTGTTCATTGGGTTTTTTTATTTTAGGAGGGAAATATGAAATTAGTTGAAGAATTAAGAGCCAGGGGACTAATTGATCAGATGACTTACCCCGAAGAACTCGAAGAAAAATTGAACAATGACAAAATCACTTTTTATGTAGGTTTTGACTGCACAGCGGACTCACTCACAGCCGGCCACTATCTGGTAATTACATTGATGAAGAGGATGCAAATGGCAGGCCATAAGCCAATCGCCATGATTGGTGGAGGCACAACTTTAATCGGTGACCCAAGTGGTCGTAACGATATGAGGGCTTTGATGTCCTTGGATTTTATAAATCACAACGCCGAATGCTTCAAAAAGCAACTGTCCAAATTTTTAAATATGGACGGCGACCATGGCCTCTTTATGAACAACGGTGACTGGCTAAGAGATTTAAACTTCTTGGAATTTGTTCGCGAAATCGGCACAGAATTTACAGTTAATAGAATGCTTACATTCGACTGCTACAAAAATCGTCTCCAAGACGGGCTGACATTTTTTGAATTCTCCTACATGCTCATGCAGTCCTACGACTTCTTGAAACTCTACAGAGAACAAGATTGTATTTTGCAAGTTGGCGGATCAGACCAATGGTCCAACATGCTGGGCGGTTATGAACTTGTACGTAAAAAAGAAAATGCCAAGGTCTACTCCATGACCATTCCACTACTGGTAAATGCTGACGGAGTCAAGATGGGCAAGTCCATGGGTAACGCTGTTTGGCTAGATGAAAACAAAACTTCTCCATTTGATCTCTACCAATACTTTAGAAATGTCGACGACAGGGACGTAAAGAAATTTATGCTCCAACTCACATTCTTATCACTTGATGAAATCGACAGAATCACAACTGAAGAAGATATCAACAGGCAAAAGGAAATCCTGGCCTACGAAATTACAAAAGATGTCCACGGCAAAGAAGCAGCTGACCAAGCAATTGAAACTGCTCGCAAGCTCTTCTCAGGCAAGATGGATTTGGAAAATATGCCAGCCTTTGAAATCGAAAAAGCAAAAATCGCTGACGGCATTGGCATTTTATCACTAATGGTTGAAGCAGGCCTCGCCAAATCAAACGGCGAAGCCAGAAAATTAATCCAAGGCGGCGGCGTTTCAATCGACGACGAAAAAATCACCGACCCCCAATTAAATCTGACAGCCGATAAATTCGACCAAGAATTCGTGATCAAAAAAGGTAAAAAAACCTTCCTCAAGATCACAGCAAAATAAATATGTAAAACAAAGAGCACACCTGTATTTAAAGCAGATGTGCTCTTTTTAAATGTCATTCAAAACTGTCTCTATGTCTCGCCCACTATAAATTACCCTGATAATATTTACCGTAAGGTCTTCCTCTTTTGGCATATACAAAATCAAGTAATTCCCAAGAGGAAGCGCCCTAATGTCTTTATCTTTTGCAGATTCAATGTGATATTTGGCAAATCTATAGGGCATAAAGTTTAATGAGGATATATTCTCTTCTAAACTTTCTATTAAATTTCTTGCCGTGTCAATGGATCTCAGTTCATAGGCGATATATTCAAATATTGCCCTCAAGTCTCTATAGGCCTGGTCGGCAATCAAAACTTTATAGGTCATATTCTTCTCTTAACTCAGCAAAAACTTCCTCTGCTGGATAGGCTCTGCCTGCTTCTACATCGTCAATGCCTTTTTGAATTTCCCTATCCAAATCTTCCTTGGTCATTTCATCCAAAAACAGGGGTCTGGGCTCTTCCAATTTCAAGTCAAAGGGTATGCCGCGTTTTAAAACGATTTGCCTGTAAAACATATTTATCGCCGTTGAAGCGGAGAGCCCCAAGCTGGATAAAATTTCCTCGGCTTGGTTTTTCAGTTCAGGTTCCATTCTTACATACAAACTTTCGGTCTTGGCCATAAGATTTCCTCCTTTTACAATAATTATAGCACTTTGTATGGACATACGCAATACAAAAAATATTTTTCTCCAAGAAAAAACTGCCCAAGACTAGGGCAGTTTTAATTTTTATTTTATTTCAATTGTGTCTTCGAATTTAATCTTAGTCTCTTCCATACCCTTATCATTTGTAAGAACTGCCCGGCCTTTATTCTTCATGGCAGCTTCCAATTTATCTGCGAAGGCCTTGAAGGATTCGTTGTCAGTCTTTAGAGCTTGGCCCAGTTCACGGTTGGTGTCGTCCACTGTCTTGTGGCTAAGTAACATGCCAAAGGTTGTCAGTGACTTTTGCCTTGCCGTTAAGAGTGGATCAAACATATTGTAGGCACCGATGATGAGTGAATTTAAATCTTCCTCTTTAAAGTCCCTAGTCCTTAGCCAATCGTAAGCGTTTTCGTAAACTTCAAAGGTCTTGTCCAGATTTGGATCGCGGTAGGAGAACATGTAGACCATATTGGCTGAAACGTTGATACCGTCTCCATAGGCTCCGCCCTTGGCCCTGATGTTGTCGTGGAGATATGAGTTTGAAAGGGCACGTGAAACCACATAGTCAGCCCCGTTTTCTAATTCGTATGGGCAAGCGTCCACGCAGTAGTTGACGTCTGTCATGGCAACAATGGCAGTTGATTTGGCTGTGCCAGATCCAACTGGGATTTCCTTGCGGTCACGACTGTCAGTATAAAGGCCTTCAGCTGTCAAAACTTTTTTAATCTCTTCAAAGTCTTCCTCTTCGCCAGTAATATGGAAGAGGCCATTTGAATTGAAGATGTCCTGATATTTTTTATAGCCCTCATTTAAAATGCTTTCGATCTCAGCGTCTGATTTTGCCAAGAGTTCTTCGATGGCCTTGATTTCTCTAGTTCCACTTAAGAGGGCCCTGATTTCTGCTGCCCTGCCAAAGCCCTTCAAGGCTTCCACAAGGGTGATGCCGACTCCGCCCATAACTGCTGTCATCTTTTTCTTAGTTGTCTCAGCGGTCAATAGCTCGCGGACCCTGGAAATTTTTGAGAAATCTGTGTTAAAGGTGATTTCCTTGAGTAATTCAAAGGCGTCTGCAAAGTCTCCGCGGTTGGCGGAAATTCTTTGGACAAGAGTAAATTCTCCACTCTCCTTGTCGTAGTATTTGCTTGCTGCAAAGCTTTGGTCGAAGTCGTAAGCCTTGAGATTAATAGCTGTATTTAAATCCTTGTAGGAATAATTTTTAGTGTCGACCTTGCCAATGAGCTTGGAAATTATATTTAAAATCTCTATGTCTCCGTCAGCCATGTCATCGATAGATGTGCTGGCGTCCATATATAAAACTCCGTTTGTAAAGGTGTCCACAAAGGACAAGTTGCCGTCAATTTTAACCGGCACTTCATCAACCTTGGCCTTTAAGTCTTTGACATCAAGGGCAGGAATTGTAGCCTTAGCTTCTTCGCTGTCTTCGGATAATTGGAAGGCGAAGAGGTCCTTGGTGTCTGCGATTAATTTTTCAATTTCTTCATTGGATAAAGATTTTTTGTAGGCTGCCATCTTTTCTTTGAGAGCGGCCTCTCTCTTGTTATTTAATTCTGCGTCTGGTTTTATAACCAGGACCATCTTGTCGCCATTTAAATATTTTTTGGCGTAGTCCTTGACCAGGCCAGGATTTTTTTCAATTGTCTCGATTGCTTCTTTAAATTTTAGGCCCTCGATTGGATCATTGCCATATAGCCAGGAATCAGTTGCCCTGATGTAGACCATGATTCCCTTGTGGGGGCTATCGCCAAAGTTTAGCGTATCATATTTTTGTTGGTGGATCAGGGCCTTTAACACATTTTCTTCAATGCCGTCTTCGGCGAGTTTTTTGAGCTCTTCTTCCACAATTTTTACGATTTTATCCTTGTTGGCGGCGTCAGTCTTCTTGGCAATAACAGAGAAATTTAATTTGTCTCCGATAGAATAAATGCCAGTTACGTCTTCGGCCAGGCCTTCTTGGATCAGGCGATCTTTAATATTGGCCCCGTCTTCGCTGATCATGGCTGACTCAATCAAATCGTGGACCAACTTGTCCACAGGATTTTTTCCGTCCCCGCAAACAAAAGACACAGTTACAAAATCGTTCTTGGCCTTTTCTTCTCCGTAATAATATAAGACTTTTTCAAAAGAATTTTCCAAAGGCTGGATGTCCTTCATATCATCGACCACATCAATGCGGTCGAATTGAGATAAGTATTCATCCAAATGAGCCAGTTCCTTTTCAGTGTCCCCGTTGCCCCAGTAAAAAACATAGGAATTGGTCGGATTGTAATGGCTCTTGTGGTAGGCGCGGAGTTCGTCCAAGGTCAAATCTGGAATATCCGCAGGGTCCCCACCTGAGTTATAGCAATAAGAAGAATTTGGATAGAGATACTTTCCGATCAGCTCATAAACCTGAGAAATATCTGAGGACATGGCCCCCTTCATTTCATTGTAGACAACGCCGTTTATCTTGATATCGTCGTCTGCATTTTCAATTTCATAGTGCCAGCCTTCTTGCTTGAAAATCTTGTCGTTTTCGTGGAGGGCTGGGAAAAATACTGCGTCCAAATAAACATCGCAGAGATTAAAAAAGTCCCTTTCGTTCCTGGATGAAATCGGATAAATGGTCTTGTCATTAAAAGTCATTGCATTCAAAAAAGTTTGCAAGGAATTTTTGATCAGGTCCATAAAAGGCTCCTTGGTCTTGTACTTGCGGCTGCCGCTTAGAACCGAGTGTTCCAGTATGTGGCAAATGCCTGTGCTGTCCTCGCGAACAGTCTTAAAACCAATTGAAAAAGCCTTGTTGTCGTCGTCGTTTTCCATCTTTAAAACGCGGGCACCAGTTTTTTCGTGTTCAAATAATCTGGCCTTGGACTTGTACTCGTCCAGCCATTCTTCCTTAATTAATTTATATCCCTTGTACATATACACCTCTAAATTTCAATCCTGCCCTCATAACTCCGCCTCAGAGTCAGAGGATCAAAGTATTCTAAGACCCCGCCTACTGGCAAACCAGTTGAAAGCGTAGAAACTTTTTTGCCAGCTTCTTTAGCCAGCATGGATAAAAACTTCGCCGTGTGTTCGCTCTCAATATTTGTGGCCAGGGCCAAAATAATTTCCTTAACTTCTTCTGATTTTAATCTTTCGACAAATTCATCGGCGCCAATTTCCTTTGGACCAATCCCCTTAACGGGACTTAGCTCGTCATTTTTCAAAACAAAATAGAGCCCATCATAACCAAGCGATTCCTCAAAGGCGTCAATGTCCTTGACAGATGCAACCACCATGAGCTTTGAGTGATCGCGGTTGGGCGAGCTACAAATGGGGCAGATTTCCTCTTGGGAAAAGTTTCCGCACATCTTACAGCGCTGGATCTTGTCCTTGGCCAGGACAATTGCATCCACAAGCGCGTCCACGTCAGCCTCTGGCATATTTAAAATGTAAAAGGCCAGACGCTTGGCTGACTTTCTCCCAATGCCCGGCAGCTTGGACAGCCTGTCCGACAAATTGTCAACGTAATTATCTGCCATTAAAACATTCCTGGCAGGTTGAGTCCTTGGGTGTACTTGCCCATGGATTCGTTCATTTTTTCTTCGGCAGTGGTGATGCCTTGGTTAACAGCTGCAATTATTAAATCAGTCAGGGTTTCAATATCGTCTGGATCAACTACATCTGGGTCAATGTCCATGGATAGGACTTCCTTTTTGCCGTTGATTGTGAGCTTTACAACTCCGCCCCCAACTGAAACTTCAAATTCTTCGTTTTCGATAGCCTCTTGGCTTTCTTGCATGTCCTTTTGTAGCTTTTGCATTTCCTTCATCATTTTTTTCATATTGCCGCCACCTGGAAAATTTCTCATAATAACCTCCTAAAATTTATTTTAACTAATAATATTTAATTTGTCTCCAAACAAGGCCTTGGCCCTTTCAATGGCCGGATCCTCATTCTCCTTTAAAATACTTACCCGTCTGCCGTAGGAATCAAAAATCACTTCTTCGATTTCCGCCTTAAACATATCCAGGCGGTCGTCATTTACAGCTGGGTTTTTGAGCCTAAAGATCAAGTGGTCGCCCTCCATCCTGATAAAAAACACCTCGTTTATATCTACCAAGAGTGGGAGCTTGTCAACTAAGAGATCGTAAATTTCATTGCCCGATGGATTGTCCTCGGTAGTATTTTCTGAGATGCCTTGAGCTGGCTCATTTAAATCTGCACTTTCATTTGTCTCTTCAGCTTCATTGGTCTCTGTAGGTTCACTTACATCAGCAGCTTCACTAGCTTGGGCAGATTCATTAGTAACCACTTGATCACTAGCCTGCGCAGGTTCACTAGTCACCGTCCGATCACTAACTTGTGCAGGTTCACTATCAACCGCACCTTCACTAATCACTGGTCGGTCGTTTTTACTTGCCTGCTCGCTAGTCCGTGGCTTTGTACTTTTAGCCTCTGGCTCAAAGTCATAGGCCTCCTCCATATCCACGCCCTCTATAAAATCAAGGTTGGCGTAGGGGTCGTCACCTCCAAAATCTTGGGCCTGGCTTTGAGCCGGCTCTTGCTTTGCTGACGACTTTGAATCTGCATTTGAAATTACGTTTTTATTTTCACTATCGCTGGCCTTTGAACTTGAATTTGAAATTACGTTTTTATTTTCACTTTCCCTTGAGCTAGAACTTGAATTTGAAATCGAATTTTTTTCTGCACTTTCGCTTGCCTTCACACTTGGCGCAGGTCTCTCAACTGGGCCGGTCGGATAGGCTTGGCTCTTTATATAATCGTCCTTGACTATGCCCAGTAGGCCAATTTGAAAGACCATAAAACGGTCGTAGGCATTGGAAATATCATTTAAAATTAGCCTCAGCCTTTCCAAGATATTAATTATGGCTGGAACTTCGATTTGATTAATGATTTTAAAATACTCTTCCTTATTTAATACGTCGGCATCTTGGTCAATCTTTAAGACATAAAGGTCTCTAAAAATTTGCATTAGCGAATAAATTAATTTCTCCGGACTCCTGCCCAAGTCTTCCAGCTGGTCAGTTTCATTTAAGACTCCCATGTAGTCAAAATTTATCATGGCTGTAACAAGTGGCATAAGCTCGTAAATTCCCGTGAGTCCCAAGAGTTCCACGGCTTCCTTTTCGCCGATTGGCCTTTGGGGAAGTCCCAAGACTTGGTCAAGGGCTGAGAGCGCATCCCTCATGGACCCCCGCGATTCGTTGGCGATTAATTTAAAAACAGAATCATCTATGTCTTCATTTAATTTTACCGCCGCATTTTTTAATGCTTTTTCAATTGCCCGTTTAGAAATCGTGTGGAAGTCAAATCTTTGAACACGGGACTTTACCGTATCGGGTAATTTATCCGGATCTGTGGTCGCCAAAATAAAAATTAAATGCTCTGGCGGCTCTTCCAAGATTTTTAAAAGCGCATTAAAGGCCGAATTTGAAAGCATGTGAGCCTCGTCAATGATATAGACTTTCTTTTTTAGATTGGTCGGCGGATAAACGCCCATGCTCTTGAGCTCGCGAATATTGTCGACCCCGTTATTTGAAGCCGCGTCCATCTCAAGGACGTCAACCGACCTGTCTTCCAAAATTTCCAGGCAGTTTTTGCACTTGTTGCAGGGCTCACCATCAATTGGATTTAAACAGTTGACAGCCCGTGAAAAAATCTTGGCCACAGAGGTTTTACCAGTCCCATGAGTTCCGCAAAAGAGATAGCCGTGGCTGGTCGCCTGGTTTTTTATTTGATTTTTTAGGACAGATGTAATGATGTCCTTGTCTATAACTTCTGCAAAGGTCCTTGGCCTAAGCACTCTGTAAAGGGCCTTCTTCATTTGGCCCTCTTGATCAGGTCGTTTCTGAGTTCAAATAGCCCTTGGCTGAGGTCCACATAATATGAATGTGGTTCGTCAAGGCGTTTGACTTCTTCCCACAAGCGGTCTTGGTTTTCGGCTGCAAAGGCTTTGATATCGTCGACGTCGGGGCTCTTGTAAACTAACTTACCCTTTTCAAAAATCGGTTTTAAAAGTGGCTTGGCCACATAATTTTTAATAGTTGTCCGCTTCCAAGTATAAAGTGGATGGAAGATTTCAAATTCTTCTCCGCTTGGAGCTTCTTCGTCTCTTAGGGCAACCAGGTCAGCTTGCATGATGCCGGTGTCTTTATCGTAGAACCTGTAGACTTGCTTGAAGCCAGGATTTGTAATCTTAATAACATCTTCTGAAACTTTGATCTTGGGAACCATTTGCCCGTCTTTTTCCACAGCAACTAATTTGTAAACGCCGCCGAAAACCGGGTCGGACTTGGCTGTAATCAGCCTTTCTCCAACGCCAAAGGAATCGATTTGGGCCCCTTGGTTTAAGAGATCGCGGATTTTAAATTCGTCCATGGAATTGGATACGACGATTTTCGCATCAGGAAAACCTGCCTCGTCCAGCATCTTCCGCGTTTCTTTTGTTAGGTAAGCAATGTCGCCCGAGTCTATACGGATGCCAAGTGGCTCGTGTCCCTTAGCTCTCAATTCTTTAAAAACAGTAATTGCATTTGGAATTCCCTGACGCAATACGTCATAGGTATCAACCAAAAGTAAAGTGTGGTCAGGGTAAACGTCAGCGTAAGCCCTGAAACTTTCCAACTCTGAATCAAAACTTTGCACCCATGAGTGGGCCATTGTTCCTGTGGAAGGAATGCCCGCCTGCCTGTCCATGTAAGTGTTGGCAGATGATGCGGCCCCACCAATGTAGGCAGCTCTCGCCCCGTAGTTGGCAGCGTCAGCCCCGTGGGCACGACGAGAACCGAATTCAGAAATCGCCCGGCCCTTTGCCACGCGAACCATGCGTGAAGCCTTGGTTGCGATTAGAGATTGGTGATTTAAAATTAAGAGAAGCATGGTCTCGATAATTTGCGCTTGGTAAATTGGCCCACGAACTGTTAAAATCGGTTCGCCAGGATATATAATTTGCCCCTCTTCCATAGCCCAAATATCGCATTTAAATTCAAAGTCCTTTAGCATTTGCAAAAATTTCTCACCAAAAATCCCCTTGGATTTAAAAAATTCTATATCTTCATCATCAAATTTGAGGTCCTCAATGTATTCGATGAGGGTGCTCAAACCTGCAAAAATTCCATAGCCCCCGTCGTCGGGAATGGACCTAAAAAAATAATCATAGTAGGCAATCCGATCGCCCACCCCTGATTCTAAATAACCGTTTGACATTGTAAACTCGTACAAGTCAGCAAGCATTGATAAATTTCTACTCATTGTGCCCTCCTTGACATAATTATAACACAAAATATAGGCGATATCTAGTTTAGAAATCAGTCGCCTTTTATGTTTTTTAATAAACTTGCAGATCATTTTTATATGTAAAACATTTATTTAATTTTTAAACCTATAGCCTCTTACTTTGTTAATATAAATGATAATTTTTTCTCCAAACTTGTGCCCTTTCACTTGTAAAATGCAAACAATAAAATATTTTTAAAACCTGCTAGTTTTCACTTGCAAAATGAAATCATAAAAATATTTTCAAAACTCACAGCCTCTTTCTTTTTAAAAACAAACGTTAAATTAATTTCAGAACTCGCAGCCTTTTACTTTGTTAATGTCAATTCTAAAATTTCTTCAAAAATACAGTCAAGCAATTTATAAAAGGCAATTGATATTTTTTTCAATGATTCTTGGCCTTTACTTATACAATGTAGGGGCTAAATTTGTTTCAAAACCGGTTCTCTTTCACTTGCAAAATGAAAACGGAAAAATATTCTCAAAACTCGTGACCTCTTCCTTTGTTAATGTCATTCTAAAATTTCTTCAAAAATACAGTCGAGCAATTTGTAGATGCAATTGATAAAATCTTTTAATGACTGTTGATCTTTACTTATAAAACACAAACGCTTAAATTATTTTAAAACTTCAGACCTATATTTATCTTGCAAAAATTACTTGTTTGGAAAAATCACTGATATTTATGAATCCACCCTAATCTATGTTGTTAAAACAACATAGATGTTAGTTGTAAAGAAGACATAATTATTATCCTATAATTTGTAGAGGCAAGTGCTAAAGTTTTTCAAAACTCATAGTTGTGCAATTTATACAAGCAATTGATATTTTTTTCAATATTTGTTGGTCTTTAATTACAAAAAGCAAATGTAAAAAACTTTCAAAACTCACAGCCTCTTACTTTCTAAAAACAAACGTTAAATTAATTTCAGAACTCGCAGCCTTTTACTTTGTTAATGTCAATTCTAAAATTTCTTCAAAAATACAGTCGAGCAATTTATAAACAGCAATTGATAATTTTTTTCAATGATTCTTGGCCTTTACTTATACAATTAAAATATTGAAATAATTTCGAAACTTTCAGGCCTTTATCAATCTTACAATAATATTTGTATGGAAAAACAATAGATATTTATGAATTAAGGCTAATCCATGTTGTTTAAACAACATGGATATTATCCTACAAAATATAAATGCTAAAGGAAAAGTTTTTTAATGCTTATTTGTCTTTAATTACAAAAAGCAAATGTAAAAAACTTTCAAAACTTGTGCCCTTTCACTTGCAAAATTAAAAGCGAAAAAATATTTTCAAAACTCTTGCCTAATAAAAAAGCCAATCCCCACGGATTGGCTAGGTTATTAATTTAAATAGACTTTAAAGCCACGTCTCAGGCCACTTTCGACATAGTCGATTGTGATGTCCTTTGGTATGCTGGCATAAAGTCCTTCTTCGATAACGAACATGTGGCCTTCAACGAAGACGTACTCGTCGTTATCCCTCTTCTCATCCGGGGCCACGCCCAGGACAACTCCACTTCAGCAAGCGGACTTAATATATAAACGCACAGCCTTGTGATTAAGCTGGTTGAATTTTTCCCTTGACCCTTGAGTTAATTTTATTTCCATAGAATTAACCTCCTCTCTATTTCTTCTTCTTCAATATTCTACCCACTCAGGCAAGTAATTAACCACGGTTAACTTATTTTTATTTTTATTTAAGAAAAAATCTAAGTCGCCTTTCAGTCGAGATTTGTTAAGTGTGTTTTTCTTTTTATAATCTTTTGATAATAACTATTCTATACTATATTAACAACTAATATCCATGTTGTTTTGACAACATAGTTATTGATTTGAATTCATATTAATCTGTTATTTTTTAGATATTTATTTTGCAAGATAAATAAATATGATAGGCTGTCTCAACAACTATTATCCATGTTGTTTTAACAACGTAGTTATTAGTATTAAGTCGCACTAATCTGTAATTTTGTCTCAACAAGTTTTTTTACAAGACTAATAAATATCTGCAGTCTTTTTTCAACAAGTGTTAGTCAAGCAACTATTGCTTTGAGGCTATACAAAGTTTGTAAGTCTTTTACAATAAAAATTTTTACAAGTTAAAATCTTTACAAAATAAATAAATACGCTCTACTGCCTCAACAGCTAATATCCATGTTGTTTTAACAACATGGGTATTGGTATGAATTCATATTAATCCGTGGTCTTTTTTCAACAAGTGTTTGCAACATAAATAAATATATGCAGTCTTTTTTCAACAAGTGTTTGCAACATAAATAAATACCTGCAGTCTTTTTCCGACAATTGTTTTTACAATTTCAATAAAAAAGTTGTGGTCTCCCACAACTTGAACTTTAATTCCCAAATTAATAACCGTATTTGTCGAAACATTTTTTAAGTAAAGCGCACATTTCCTCCCGACTAATTGGGTCCAGGGGCCTCAAATTATTTTCTCCATCCCCCTTGATGATCCCGTCGTGGATGAGGGCGGCTATGCCAGCTTGGTTGTGCACAACCACTGCGTCCTTAAAATGGTATTCAGTTTTTTCATCGGAAGTCCGCTTGTAAATGCCAGCCAAAATCCTAAAGACCTCTGCTCTAATTATTTTTTCGTTGGGCTCAAAGGTTCCAGAATTTTCAATGAGGCCTGCACCGACAAGTTTTTGTAAATCTGATTCGTACCAGGCATCAGCAGGCACGTCTGTAAAATTTAATTGGGCTTCCACGTCCTCAGTCATGAGCCTGCCCATTACAGCCACAAATTCTGCATTTGTAATATGGCCCTCAGGTCTAAGGGTCCCGTCCTTGTAGCCGGTAAAGAGTCCGCGGTCGCTGGCCCAATCTATATATGGCTTAGCCCAGTCGTCTTTGACATCTGAATAAGCCAAAACGCTTGTGGCTAGCATGCTAATAATTAATAATGTAATTAATATTTTTTTCTTCAATTTTTTTCCTCCACATCTATAATTAAAAATTCTTTTGGATTGTAAAACCTGGGCACAAATCCATAAATTTTATCAGTAGATCCCACATTTACATAAATTTTTTGCCTTTGATTTAATTCATAAAGTCCCTTTTGGTAAACTTTTTTGCCCAGCCAGATTTCTCCGCCAGGTCCTATTAAGCCGCCGATAAAGGGCAGGCGAAAATGGCCGCCGTGATTGTGGCCAGACAAAATCAAGTCAAAGCCCTGGTAATAGTCGGCGTACTCAGGCCGGTGGGCCAGGAGAATATTGTATGAATTCTCGTCCAGATTCTTATGATAGGCGTCCAGCTTTTTAAAAAAATTGTCCTTACCCTTATCTATATCGTCGACCCCGTATATTACAATTGAATCGATCATTTGCGGCGAATTACCATCCAAGAGAACCACATTATAAGAGGCCAAGGCCTCCATTATTTCTTTACAATCGGCCCGCCTGTGCTCGTGGTTGCCGGTCACATAATATTTTTTAATGGACTTTGTCCGATCTAGAAATTCCCAGGCAGACTTGTTGTCACCCTTGTCATCAAAGATGTCGCCCGTTAAAAATATGGCGTCCACATCTGCGACTTTTTCTATTAGTTTGTCCAAATTTTTCCGACCTAGCTTTCCGTGCAAGTCAGAGACCTGGGCAAATTTGTAAGGCCTAGAATTTTTGCCTGCTGTAATTTGTAAGTGATTTTCCTTGAGTCTCAAAGAATAAATTATTCCTAAGCTTACAAAGGCCACCACCAGGTAAATTAAAATCATCTATTGAAATTAAAGCCAACTGCATCGGTTACCGGCATGGTAAAGATTACGCCCTTGGAAGTTTTTTCCAAATCAAAGGCAGTGTTTATGGCGTCGACTATGCCGTCTTTTTTCTCTGGTCTGGTGACCAAAACTATAATATCTTTTTCAGGTTCGATGACCATATCAAAGATAGCCACTCTTTTTTCTATACCGCTACCCCTGCCGTGGAGGACTGTAGCTCCACTGCCTCCTGCCTTTGCAGCTACTTCTATAACATCATCTGCAAGTCCCCTATCGACTATTACATAAATTGCTGTTGCTTCCATCTTGTCCCCCCTTTGAAATTTACTATCGGTTGCAAAACAAACTCCCAGGCCGCCGTTTTCGAAATGAAATTTTTCTCTGGCCAGGTTTTTTATTGTTTCTGTCTCTTCGCGGTTGCCAAAAACCCATATCATCTCCATGGTTTTTTCTTCCAGGCCAAGGCTCTTTAAAATTTCGCTATTGGCCGTTCCGCTAGCCCTTACAACTGAATAATGTTTTATGCCAGCCAATCTCATCTTCCTAACAAATTTTCTCGACTGGTCTTCTCTAATTATAATTTGATTTAAAAACATATCTACCTCTTTTTAGCATATATTAATCCAAGTAGCATCAAGCTTACCACAGGTGCCATCGCAACGGATGCGATTACACCAAAACCATCTACCAGCGGATCTGCATTGGGCGCAACTGTTGCTGCCCCCTGCATCATTGATAGGGCAAAGGCCGTTGTCATTGGCCCTGACGCAACCCCTCCCGCATCAAAACTTATACCTACAAAAAGGTCATCAACCTTTCTAAAGAGCATTATGGCTATTAAAAATCCCGGAGCCAAATACATCCACAATTGAAAGCCTCCAAAGTGGATCCGCATGGCCGAGAGCATAACGGCTGAGCCAACGCCCACCGACAGAGCTGTCAATACATAAGACCCGTTTACAGAACCACCAGTTACATCTATGATTTGCCCAACCAAGGATTGGACTGCAGGCTCTGCCAGCACAATCATAAGTCCTGTCAAAAGTGAGAAGACAATAAAAAGTACCGGGCTCTTTACATAAAGGGCCGTGCCTAAGAAAAAGGCCATGTCCGAAAAACCCATGTTGACGCCTGTTAAAAATAAAATCAGGCCGATGTAAGCATAGAGCAAGCCCTTCATAATCCTAGAAAACTCGTTTTTGTTTACCTTCATCTTCCAGGCATTAAAGATTAAAAATATTATTGTAATTGGCATGGTCGCCAGAGTCGCCTCTTTTAAAGCGGCCATAAAAACTCCGCCCCCAGTAAGAGCCTCAGCTGCGGCCTCTGTCCCTTGGCCAACTGGCAAAATCAAACCCAAAATGAGGACTGCTGCAATTGGTCCGGTCGATGCCATGCCCACCAAACCAAAACTGTATTTTTCTCCCTTGTCTGTACCCTTTAATCTTGAAAGGCCGTAGGCAAGTGAGAGAAAAAAAGGAGTGGTAAGAGCGCCAGTGCTGGCCCCACTTGAATCGAATGACAGGTTTCTCATGGTTTCATTTTGCGTAAAGAAAAATATAAACATGACCAGGTAGACGCAGGCCAAGATTTTTTTGATGGATAGGCCCTTTAAAATTCTGATAAAGCCAAAGCCAATCATAAGGCCAACGCCAACGGAAATTAAAATCAAAAGCAAATAGGCATTAAAACCCACAATAGATTCAACATTTTGCGAAAAGACCATGAGATTTGGTTCTGCAATTGTAACTACAAAGCCCAGCAAAAATCCAAACAAAAATGTTAAAGTTGCTTTTGTTATATACTCGGCCATGCTTCCAAGGTGAACGGCAATCCTCTCTACGCCCAGGCTAACGCCCGTCAAAAATAAAGTAAGCCCGGCTATCAAAACCAGGGAGGCCAAGACAAAGCTCCTGATCATTTGGGCCTGGGTGTCCACTATAAAAAGTGCAGCAATAAGAACCATTACCACAATTGGAACCACGGCCCTTATTACTTCTTTGAAATTTTTTCTAAATATATTCATATTTCACCCCTTTTGCTTACAATATATCCATCAAAATTCCAGCCACAAAGCCTGTTAAAATAATAAAGGCCGGATGGATTTTGGGAAATTTTTCTCTGATGAAAAAAACTAAAACAAAAATTCCCACCAGTAAGTAGTTACTAATGGCCTGGTTTTTGAAAAGGCCGATTAAAATCGGAGCCACAGCCGCCAGTATAAAGCCCAAACTCATGGGCTTTAGATAAGTCATAATGGATTCTACATAAATCGAATCACGATATTTATTTATAACCCTTGCTATTAAAATAATAATTATAAGCGATGGAGCAACCAAGGATAAAGTCGCGACCACTCCTCCCCAAAAGCCCTCGACTTTGATGCCCACATAGGTGGCCATGTTGATGCCGATGGCTCCCGGCGTCGATTCGCTCACACCGATCATGGTTAAAAGTTCTTGGTAGGTAAAAAATCCGTATTTGTTTCCAATTTCCACTAAAAATGGAATGGTGGCCAGGCCTCCGCCAACCGCAAAGAGCCCCGCCTTAAAAAATTCTATTATTAAAATTAAAAAATTATCCAAAGAACTTCACCTCGAGTGCAGCGATTATAGCAGCCCCAATTACAATTAGGGGCAGGCTGACTCCGGCCAGGGCCAGTCCCATTGAAACCGCCATTAAAATCACGGCCTTGATGGAAGACAATTGCTTTTTGGCCATGCCGTAGATGGTCTGCAAGATGAGACCAACGGCAACCACCTGCACCATAAGGCCGGCGTAATGAAATTTCTCTCCTATTAGTTCTATAAAATTAAAAATACAAAAAATTATAATAAGGCTTGGGGCGACAAAACCCAAAGTGGCTATGATGGCCCCCAAGACTCCACCGACCTTGTAGCCCACAAAGGTCGTGGTGTTAATGGCGATAATGCCAGGAGTTGCCTGGCCAATGGCATAGTATTCCAAGAGTTCATCTTCACTTGCCCACTTTTTATTTTCGGCAACTTCTCGGGTAAGGACGGGAATCATGGCGTAGCCACCGCCAAAGGTCGAGATCCCGATTTTAAAAAAACTTACAAATAATTCAATAAACTTCATCAATAACCGCCCTTACCAGGGAATCCATAGCATCAATTATCCGCGGGTCATCAAATTTGATCAGGCTAAGCTCAGTGCAGGCCAGCAGAATTTTTGCACCGGCATTTAATTTTTCCTGAATCATAGCAAAAAATTCAGGAAAGTTTTCTATTTTCGCATCTTCTCCTGCCTTTATCCTATAAATTGTCTGCATTGACAAATCTTTTTCGGCTTCTGTGAGCTCGATTAAATTTTTCCCTGCTCCTTCAATAGCCTTCCTATAAATTCCAGTCTTGTAGGTCCCCCGTGTTGCCAGCACGCAAATATTATCGCCTGCATCGTGCACTGCCAGGTCGACCATATTTAATATTTTTTTGTCGGTCATCTCTTTAAAGTCGTCCATAAAATAATGGCTGGTATTGCAGGGAATGGCAAAAAAATCCGCCCCCCAAGCTTCACCAAATTCAAAGTGACTTTTGAATCTGGCCAAGAGGTCCTGGTCATCACCAGTTAAAATCGCTTGTGTCCTATCTGGCATGAGGTTGTCAGAAATCAAAAGCGTTTCAATATGGTCTTGGTCGGTTTTGGCCGGCGAGGATAAGATTATTCGCCTATTGAATTCGCACGATGCCAGGGGTCCCATGCCGCCGATTATGCAAAGCTTTTTCATCTTTCAATCTCCTTTGATGTGCGCAGGGATACCCACTTGCCGTCGTGCAAAACCTTTCTCACAGAGCCCACAAAGTCAAAGCGGGTCATAAAGAGTTCCCGCTGACAATTGGTGCACCTGAGCTTTATATCCACGCCGGTCTTTAGAATTTCCCATTCGTTTTTCCCGCAAGCGTGGGGTTTTTTCATGGTAACTAAATCGCCCACATAATATTTTAACATTACTTCTCAATCCTTATATCTAAATTATTGTGAACAACACCAATTCCCGCCTGGGTCAAAGCATCGTAACCAGTCAGACGCATAAGGCGTTCGATCCTCCACTGGTCGCCGGGTATGGTCTTGCAAAGAGCAGTTATAATCACGCCCTCTGGCAAAATATCCGTCGCTTCTAAAATCGCCACAGGTTCTATAACCGCATGGTCAGAGTCGACAGCCTTTGGCAGGACGTCTTTTAAAATTTCTATGGCCTGGTCCACACTGGAATCATAGGCAATAGGAAATTTTACCAAGGCCCTTTGAATATTGCGATTGCGGTTTGTAACCACGCGGATCTCTCCGTTTGGAATCACGTGGAGCTCGCCGTTAAAATCGCGAATAGTCGTCGTCCTTAAAGCAATATCCGTAACTTCCCCGTCCTTGCCAGCCACAGTAACATAGTCGCCTATGGCCAAAGAATCTTCAAATATCAAAAACACACCACTAATAACATCTTCAACTAAGCTTCTGGCACCAAAGCTGATTGCAAGTCCACCGATACCGGCGGTAGTAATAATGGCAGATGTGTTAATACCGAACATCTTCAAAGTTGACAGGAGCCAGGTCAAGAGGATAACAATCTTAAAAACGCTCCTGATCAAAGAGGCCAAAGACTTGACCCTCTTGGCATCCTTGCCGTGAAGCCTGTCCGTAGATTTTTTCCCTATCTTATTTGCAATAAAGCCGGCAAGCTTTACAAGTATCTCGGCTAAGATAAAGGTTACAAGCGCAACCACTATCTTACCCCAGACATTCAAGCCGCCAGCCTCATGCATAAAAATAGATTTTATTTTATCTATCATATTCTAATTAGGTGTCCTGCCTGTGCCATTTTTTCGTATATATCGTACATATTTGTAATGCCGCCTACTTGAACATCTTCTTTTAGGTGGAAGAAGTCAAGACATAGGCCGCAAGCGTTAATATTTACGCCTTCTTCAGCTAATTTCTTGAGGTCGGCCAAAACTTCTGAGTTTGAAGTTACAAGCTTAACTGCTGAGTTAAAGAGCAAGATTTCCTTTGGCTTGTGAACAGCTTCAGTCAGTGTGTAGATGAAGGACTTGATTAAAATGTGACCTAGCTCTTCATTATCGCCCATGTGGTCTTGGGAAAAAGCAATTACCAAGTCTTCGTTCTTGGCTGCTACAAAACCGGATCCTTTTTTAATCTTTACAGAAAAATAATTTTCTATGGTTTCAACTTCTGCACTTGCTCCCAAGCTTTCAGCTAGTTTTTTGAGGTTGTTAACTGCAACTTCGTTGTCTACTAGTGTTTCAATTTCCTCTACTTCTGCCTTGTCCAATTCTTTTTTTGTTAAAATTACTGGTTGTGGACATAAGAGTCCTCTTGCATCAATCATCTTTTACCTCCTAATAAATTAAAAATCCATTTCTAAATTCGACAACAATCCTGCCGTCGTAATGAATTCTTTCTATATCCCGCTCCGTTTCAACAGAGCTGATTAGACCATCGTCGCCCACCACTTTAAACTCGCGGCCACCGTAGATCACAAGCTCCTTGTCGAGCTTGTAAATGTGGTCCAAGCCAGATGATGGGACCTTTTTAATGGCGTTTAGACTATCATCCATAATAATAGTCTCCCCATCTGCGATTAAAATATAATTTTTATTTATCTTTTCCATGCCATAGAAGTCTTCGTAAGTCCGCCTAGCGTCAACCTCGCCATTTTTGATAAGGATAACCTCCTTGTCAGTGACCAGGATATCGCCGCCCGAGGATTCAAAAAGCCTGAGAGGCACGTAACCAGACAACTCAAAGAGACTGGTAATTTCTTTTTTTGTATTGACCTTGGAAAAAAGTGAGCTCAAACCGTTTTCAGTCCGGCGTAAACTCAAAACCTTGAAGCCGTCCTTGGTCGGAACCAAATCGATGGACGCGTCCTTGGACAAAAAGCTCAAATAAGGATCCAAATTGTCATCAAATACCCTGGTTTCAAAATTGAGCCCATCATCTGAATACAAAACGATTTTGTCGCCAATTTCTCTTAGGCCATTGATATTATTTATGGGTTCAGATTCCATAATCAAATGGTTCTCACTATCGATAATATCCATAGTCTTGGACTCGTCGTCTACAAAAAATATATAGCCGCCTGCCCCCATCATCTTAGCATCATCAGCGGTCAAAACCCGTTCATACAAAAGATTGCCGTCAAAATCCATGGCTGACATGTGGTTGCCGTCCAAGATAAAAATCTTCCCATCCACCACATAGCAGTAATCCTTGCGGGGAGATTCGATGTACTTGGCCCGACTTTCCTCGGCCTCGCGATTTTTCCTCATCTCGTACATGGATACAACATAATCGCTGTTGATATACAAGAAGACGCAAGTTATCAAAATAAACATGGCCAGGGCAAAAAATATCAGCCTACCTAACTTCATAAGACCACCTTACCAAAAATAATGGCGCTCTCTGGTCTTGTCTCATCTTCGTCGTCATCGTCAGAAGCACTTGCCAGCCTTGGGCTAATTTCAAAGTCATACTTGCCATCTGGAATCATAATAAGAAAATCATCCTTTTTAAGGCCCACTTCCTTACCCTGACATTTTAATTGTAAATCATCAGCCAAGGAGTAAACAAACAAAATCTTGCTTCCTACAAAGTCATCCTCCACAATAAGCTTATCAAAAAATTTCAAAACCTCCATCTTGGCCTGAAAATTTTCGGATGCTAGCATAGAAAAAACCCTGCCAGCGTCCATTGCCACGATGTCTTCATCAGCCATAAACCTAAAAGTCGTCTTGGCCTTGATAAGCATCTTTGACCCCTTATAATTAATGGGTAGATTCTTGTCAATAGGCACCAAAAAACTCTTCATACCAGGAAACTTTTCAAAAGCCTGACCCTCTTCCCTAATGTCAAAGCGGACCAGCCTAATCTTAAAATCCTCTTTCTCTAAGGACCCACCAACCGGATAGACAAAAAAATCATCTGCCACCCCCCAGTCATGCCTAGTCGTATTAAAATTATCTATCTTAAAAAGATTCATATCTCTTCTAATCCTCCACATTTATTTTATCACAAGCGCCCCCAATATTCAATAAAAAAGCCCCGGCCAGGCCAATAAAAAAGAAAATATAAAAAGAAGAAAAAATAGTAGCAAACAACTTGCAATTTATAGGGAGCTATTGTAAAATACAAGAAAGGTGGTGAGAAAATGGAATTGTTAAAAGAAAAAATATTAAAAGAAGGCATAGTAGAAGACGGAAACATCCTGCGTGTCGATAATTTTTTAAACCACAGGCTGGACATAGAATTTATAAATGAAATCGGCCTGGAACTAAATCACATGTTTAAAAACAAGGGCATCAATAAAATCCTAACCATCGAATCATCAGGAATCGCAATTGCGACAATTGCAGCCCAATACCTGCACGTGCCCGTAATCTTTGCCAAGAAAAACACCCATGTAAACCTACCAGAAGAGGTCTACATTGAAAAAGTAAATTCCTACACAGAAAAACAAGATAAAAATATAGTCGTGGCTAAAAAAATGCTCACGCCCGACGATAAAATCTTAATCATAGACGACTTTTTGGCCAAGGGTAACGCCCTCAAGGCCCTCATTAACATGGTAAATAAAGCCGGCGGCGAAATCAAAGGCATAGCAATAGTAATCGAAAAAGCCTTCCAAGGAGGCGGAGATGAAATCCGCAAGATGGGCTATGAGGTGACGAGTCTTGCAAAGATTGCCTCTATGAAGGACGGACACGTCGAATTCCTCGACTAAAATTTGTGGTTAAAATTGCGACATTCTCGTGAAAAATATACGACGAATGCTCATGCCCACAAGGGGCAATCCCATTCGCCGAATGTCCACAATAAAGTGGACGCTACATGGCTACAAATATATCCGTTCACTAAAAAGTATCATTCGCAAAAATTCTGTGACTCACGTTTTTTTCATCTAATTATCCTCCTGAATTCATGAATAATGGTAAATATACCCTCACAAATTGTATGTAGAAAACATTGAGCGTATAAATTCCAGTGAAATTTATTTATAATCTAAAACTAAAAAAATAACGCGTAGCGTTGTAGAGGCCGTGGTTAATCCCGGCCATATTTTTTTAGTATCATTTGTAAAAAATTATGTAAAAGGATGGAGATGTTAATATGGAAAAAACCAAAAAAATGCTGGCCTATTGGCTTATAATAATTTTCGCATTTTATATCCCGCCACTCCTTATTAAAGATACCGCAAGCGGCATGTTGATTTTGTTAATTGGAATTCCAATAATTTCTTTCCTCGTTTCATATGTTTATGGAAGAAAAAATTCCTTTAATTGGCTATTTTCAATCTTTATTATGCTGGCATTTATCCCAAGCATATTTATCTTTTATAACGAAAGCGCAGCTATTTATACATTAGTATACGGCATTCTTTCAATAATAGGCCAATTTATAGGCAATTTAAGAAATAAAAATTAAAGCTCGTATAGATTTATTTAAATATATAAAGGTCCTAGTTATTTACTAGGGTCTTTTTTTCTACAAATTTAAGGCACTATGAAGATTTTTTTAATTTTATTTATATAAAAACCCCTTGCTTACTTATCAGTATTTAAAGGGGTAATGCTCATCTGTATTTAAAATATTAATAATTAATTTTTTGCCTTCCTATATCCAGCATTAATCGCTTCTTCTTCTGTATTGAAAAATACTGCATTTCTTAAAGAAACCTTGTTATAAGAAACGCCGCCCGGCACATGGTAGATCATAGAATTCCTATTGCCGATTATCCTACCATCCGCCTTTAGATAAGCTAACAAGTCACCATTGTCTGGGTTATACATGGCTGGATCTGTCTTGGCAGTATCGGAAGTTAAATTATAAGTAGGATTTGTATTCTCATAATCTGCATCCATAATTAAAACAGTTTTTGTAGCTTGGTCCCAATCAACTTTTTTATCCAAACATTCACCAATAACCCTGATTGGCAAATAAGTTCTTTCCATATAAACCACAGGAGCTATGTCCATAGGAACTTCTAATCCGTTTTTATTGTAAGTATTGCTGCCAATAATAAACTTAATAACAGTGACTTCATTGCTTAAAGTAATCTGTTGAAGGTCTTGGTTCCAATCAACTACAAGACCCAAATTTTCAGAAACCAACCTCACAGGCACAAGCGTCCTCTCGTTTACAACAATTGGACTGGCATCCCCGTAAACATTTTGCCCATTAATGTTGATATTAATATCACTTTCTGCACGCAAGTTAAATCGCAAGACAAGTGCAAATAACATCATTAAATAAATAGAAAACCTCTTCTTCATAATCCGCCTCCAATCTTTATACTACCATTTTATTACAAAGAAGTCCATTTGTAAAGATAGAAAACTATATTTAATATTTTTTGCAAACAAAAAGCCCGCCTTTAAAAACGCGAGCTGATCTATTAATCCAATTTTCTAAGTCCATCATACAATTCATTAAAGGATTTTATCTTTTCCATTCTACCAAAAGAAAATTCTGTGTTTTCCCCAAATTCCAACAGGAAGCATTTTGCCAGCTCTTCAACTGTGACTTCCAGGGTCTCATAAAAAGTTTGATATGCGAAGTTCTGCTCCTTGCTTCCCTCTTCAAACATATTGATTATCATGGACTCGCAGACCTGGTCCAGTGGATACAACTTTATGTGCATGAGCTCGTGAACGATCGTCTCCTCGATGTTTTCGTCCTTGGGACTCGCTGCATTTAGCATTAAAATCGCCTTTTTATCAGTTGGATCAATTTTAAAATCCCCCGTCTTCTTCCAGTCCTCATCCTCCACAAACTCCAACCTAATTTCCCACTCAGGCACAATCCTGAGCTTTTTTGTATACTTATCAAAAATTTCCCTTGCCTTTAACTTATCCATATTTATCCACCTATATCCTATTCCAATCCCTGTCCTCTAGCCTTAAAAAATTGGCCTTGTTATCAGCGAAGAGTCTTCCTTCAAAGGGAATTTCGTAGCTGATTTTTGCGTTCAAATGCTTAAATGTCATTATAGTCTTGGCAAGTCCAGTCTTCACTTCAAAATTCGAAATTTCATTCCATGGCATGAGGAGGAAATCTTTCTTTAGAGTGTTTGAAACCTCCACTTCTTGGATGCCCTTGGGTGAAAAATACAAAACAAAAGTCCGGCTGGAATCCATTGCATAGTAAAGCTTGCTAGCCAGTAATTTTAATAAACCTTTTTTAAAATCATTGTGTTTCATGACAAGCAAAAAATTTTCACGATCGCCAAATCTCTCATAAACCTTATCGCTAATCTCCTGAGCGGAATTAAATAATAAACCCATATATCCTCCTATTTAAAAATAAAAACTTCCTTTATATCCTTGTTCAAAACCTTGCAAATCTTGTAGGCAGTTTCCAGGGTCGGACTAATAGTGTTGTTCTCATAAGCCATAATCGACCGCCTCTTGAGGCCAACTGCCTGGGCCAACTTGTGCTGGGATAAGCCCATTTCCTTACGAAATTCTCCAATCCTATTTTCAATTACCACATCCACAAGCCCACCTCCTCAAATGACCTTTCATTTTTACTATAAATGTTACATTTTTAGTACATATGTTACATTTTTAGTACCATCATAAAAGAAAAATGTCAATATATTTTGAAAACAATTTATAAAAATAATCTAAATTTCTTATTGCGAAAGCATTTAATGAATCTAGATTTCTGCAAATAAAAAAGCACGGTTGCCCGCGCAAATTTATTTATAAATCCAAGTCTCTGTTTTTTCAATAAATCCATCCACAAAAATATTTTTGAGCCGCATGGCAATTGGATCGACATCGTCAGCCTCAAAAACAAGGGTCTCATAATCTTTAAAAATATCCTGGCAAAGTGCAATCAAAAAGTCATCACCTGTCGAAGACTCCTCGGCCAAGGCATAGGCAATCTCATTAGCCTCCACAAAAGCAAAATTTTTCCCATCAATATAAAAGACTTCGTCTGGTAAAATTTTCATAAATTCTTCAAAGCTCGCTGTCATGGGATTTATTGCTTGGTGAGTCTTTTTATAATGAAGATAATAAGCCCAAGAAAAATCACGATTTTTAACTGACTTCTTTATCTTTGTTTGACTAGGCGCAGGGCTCAAATCAGCAAAAACAAACTCGCATGAATAACAAGTGCGCATAAGTTCAAAACCCTTTGACGAAATGAATTCCCTCTTTAAAGCGTCTTTGCCATCAAGCATAAGCTGAAGCGGCGCACCGTATTTTCCAACAAGGCCTCTAAAAGAAGGCAGTGAACATATATCCTCATCCTCAAAATCAATATAAATATTCCTATTATGAAAAGCATTCCTAAAAACTTTAAACATAAAGCCTCCTATAAGAAAAAATTCCATAAATTCTCTTAGAACAATTATACCACAATTTATAAAATTTTTATAAAAATATAATTATAAATACCTCACACAAGTCTAAAAAAATGGCTGCCATAAAGGCAGCCCCTACAACGCTTCGCGTATTTTTTAGTTCAAATTCTCAATATCCTTCTACATATAATTTGAGAAGTTTCTTACAAGCTAAATATTTTTCTACATTAATTTTGCTTTGGCCGTAAGATTCACCAATCGAACATCGTTACACTCGTTCTCTTTGGAATCTCTGACACGAGACCTGCTAGCCAATCGGTCAATTCTTTTGGTCACCATAAAGGTGACCCCTACAGAAAATTGACCTCTTGGGCTAGGGCTTCGAAATTTCGATGAGATTCTCTCTGCCTATATTCATAAATTTCGCTGGAAAATTCGATGAGAAAGGCGAAGTGCAGAAATTTTGCGAATGAGGTGGGCTTAGTGCCCTCCGCAGTGAGCAAACATTTCGAAACAAGCCTTTATCTCGAATTTAACGCAAAATTTTAACCGCAAATTTTTAAATATATTGTGAGATGAGCGCCTTGGCCTTTTCAATCCCATACTTGTTACTTGATGAAAATGGTACAATCGGGTGGACTGCCTTTAACTTTTTCTTTATAACTTTCTCCGCCTGCTGATACTTACCCTTTGCGATTTTGTCCGCCTTGGTTGCAATTATTACGCAATCTATACCTGTGTGAACAATATAATCGTACATGGCACAGTCCAGAGCTGTAGGCTCGTGCCTGATGTCCACGATCAAAAAAATTGCCTTGAGATTTTCCCGGGTTTCCAAATAGGTGTTTATATAATCGGCCCACCTATCCTTTTCGTCTTGGCTGGTGGCCGCGTAGCCGTAGCCCGGCAAGTCGACCAAGCGGACCTGATTATTTATGTTGTAAAAATTTATGGTCCTGGTCTTGCCCGGCTTACCCGATGTCCGTGCCAGGGCCTTCCTATTCATAATGGCATTTGTAAAAGAGGACTTGCCCACATTTGACCGGCCGGCCAGGGCAATCTCTGGAAGATTCGCCTCTGGGTATCCGTCAGGCTTGACTGCAATGGCCTCCAATTCCGCTGAAATAATTTTATCTAAGTGCAATTTTAAACACCTCTCCAACATTTTTTACAAAATGAAATTCAATATTTTCCTTTACATTGTCTGGAATTTCGCTCAAATCTTTTGCGTTTTCCTCTGGAATTATAACTTCCTTGATTCCCATCCTATTTGCAGCCAAAACTTTTTCCTTGAGGCCGCCAATGGCAAGGACACGACCTGTAATAGTCAGCTCGCCTGTCATGGCAACTGTCCTGTCGACTTGTTTGTTGCTTAAGGCTGATAAAATCGCTGTTGCAATCGTGATGCCAGCACTCGGTCCATCCTTGGGGACTGCCCCTTCAGGGACGTGAATGTGGATGTCGGTTTTTTTGTAAAAGTCGTCCTCCACTCCAAGTTTTTCCGCGTTCTTTCTAATATAAGTCACAGCTCCAAAGGCTGATTCTTTCATTACATCGCCCAATTTTCCTGTGAGTTGGATCTTGCCCGAGCCCGGAGTTGCGATTGCCTCTACTTGCAAGTTGACTCCGCCAACAGAAGTCCATGCAAGTCCATTTGCCACACCAACCTTGTCCCGCTTACCCAGCACATCTGCAGTGAAAATCTCTGGCCCCAAAAATTCGTGGACCTCCTTGATGCCGACGGAAATTTTGTCAACCTCACCCTTAGCAATTTTAACAGCAGCCTTTCTAATGACCTTGGCCAGTTCGCGTTCCAAATTGCGGACGCCAGCCTCACGGGTGTAGGCTTCGATAATTTCTCTTATGGCGGGCTTGGTGATATTAAAATTATTTGTGTTTAAGCCTGCATTTTCTCTTTGCTTGCGCAAGAGATATTTGCTGGCAATATTTAACTTCTCATCATCTGTGTAACCGCTAATCCTGATAACTTCCATCCTGTCTAAGAGGGCTGGCGGTATGTCCAGAGAGTTTGCAGTTGTGATAAATAAAACTTGGCTTAGATCAAATTCCAAATCCAAATAGTTGTCCACAAAGTCTTTGTTTTGTTCAGGGTCAAGAACTTCTAAAAGCGCAGACGCAGGGTCGCCCCTAAAGTCTGAATTAATCTTGTCGATTTCATCCAAGAGGAAGACTGGATTATTGGTCCCAGCTTTTTTGATGCCAGAAATAATCCTACCCGGCATGGCTCCAACGTAAGTCCTCCTGTGGCCGCGGATTTCCGCTTCGTCGCGAACTCCACCCAGGGACACGCGAACAAATTCCCGGTCAAGTGCCTCAGCTATGCTCCTCGCGATACTGGTCTTGCCAACTCCTGGTGGGCCAACAAAGAGTAGTATATTGCCCTTGGAATCAGGATTTAATTTCTTAACAGCCAGGTATTCGACAATCCTGTCCTTGATATCGACCAGTCCATAGTGGTCGCGATTTAAAATCTCCATGGTCCTGTCCAAATCGATTTCTGATTCAGAGGCTTCCTCCCACGGCAAGTCCAAAATCAAATCTAAATAATTTCTGATAACGCCCGTCTCAGCAGTATTAAAAACATTTTGCGAAAGCCTCTTGACTTCCTTCAGAGCCTTTTCCTTGACCTCAATGGGCATTGGCTTGTCGTTGATAGCCTTCTTGAGCTCCTCAATCTCGGCGTGGATTTCCTCTTCCTCGCCCAACTCCTTGCGGATAGCCTTGATTTGCTCACGCAAATAATAATCCTTTTGCATCTTGGACATCTGGTTTCTAACGCGGACGTTAATTTTTTCCTCCAGTTCCAAGAGCTCTAATTCTTTTTGCAAAACTTCATAATAATAAGTCAGACGCTTTTTAATATCCAATTCCTTGATCAAGTTTTGGTATTCGTCTTCCTTTAAAAGCGTGATAGCAGCTGCTATATCGGTAAAGCGTTCCGGATCGTCTTCGTCGTAAACATTCATAAAAACATTTTCCGGAATCTTTGGATGAAGGCTGACATACTCTTCCAGGTCTTTTTTTATCAGCCTAACCAGAGCTGTCACCTCATCATCAAAATCATCTTCGTCAAAGTCGGGCTGGTAAGTGGAAACATTTGCTTCAAAATATTCGCCCTCGTCTGTAAAAGTTTCAATATGGCCACGCATCTTGGCCTCAATCATAACGCGAATGCCGCCTGTGGGCAGCTTCATAATCTGTTTAATATTGGCAACCGTCCCCCAGTGGTAAAAATCATCCGCCTTTGGGTCCTCGGTCTTGGCGTCTTTTTGGGTAACCAAAAGAATAGGCTCTTCCTTCATGGAGGCAACTTCAATCGCCTTCATAGACTTGGGCCTGCCAACATCAAAGTGAATCATCATATATGGAAAAATCGAAAGACCACGCAGGGGTACAACCGGCATGCTTTCAAGATTAATTTTATATTTATTAGTAATCATATTACCTCCTCCTTAAATTATATCATAAGACATCTTATTTGCAAACAAAAACGGCCAGGAAATCTGGTCGTTTATTTTTGTTGTTGTTACAAGCTCAATATTTCCCCTTCACCTTTCGGGCGAGACTTTTCGGGCTACATAAAGTAGCCCCTACAACCGCAGAGCGATTTTTGAATAAATACCATTGATATATACACAATGTATTTTAAATTTTTTCAATAAAAAATGGCCTTTAACGACCATTATCTATACATAATTTGCGAGGGCCGTAAGATTCACCAATCGAACATCGTTTACACTCGTTCTCTTGGGAATCTCTGACACGAGACCTGCTAGCCAATCGCCGGCGTCCGTGCGGACTTGTCTCTTGGGCTAGGGCTTCGAAAATTGATGATATTCTCTCTACCTATATACATAAATTTCGTAGGAAAATTCGATGAGAAAGGCGAAGTACAGAAATTTTGCGAATGAGGTGGGCTTAGTGCCCTCCGCAGTGAGAAAAATTTCGAAACAAGCCTTTGTCGCGAATTTAACACGAAATTAACCGTAAATTATTTAATTAGGCTTAAAATTTTCGTATATAAAAGGTAAGAATAAAAATCCTCCCTTGCCGGCAGCTTATAAAAAAGCTCTGTTGCATCCACGATTCCTTCCCCGTCTACAGAAGCTTGATCGATTACAAGGCTCCCGTCTTTTAGGCTTATAAATGGCGTGAACTCCGTAACTTGGTCCCTGTGCCTCAAAATAATCTTGGCATTTGAATAAATGTCGCTGATATTTACCGCCAGCAAGGCCGGGCCAGTAACGGACATATTTTCAACCGCCAGATTTTCCACCTGAGATAACTTTCCTTGTTCAGTCAAATCCAACTGCCTAAGGGCAATAGTTGTCGCCTTGTATTTGGGGATGACCAAATAAAATTCTTGGCCCATCAGACTTATATCAAAAGTTTCTGGGTCTGTCGTAATCATTGGCAAAAAGACTGGATCTGCGTAATTGTTAAATACCATCTGCCAAGGATAGAGGTTTGCTACCACACTCTTCGTAGTCTCTTCATCATAGGCTCCGCCAACAAAGAGTATAAAGGCCTCTATATTTTTGTCCTCTGGATTTAGGCCAAGAGCCTTGGCCGTTTGGACAAAGGCTGGTGAGATTTCGCTATCGTTTATATTCATACCAGGAATTGGAGCTGTCGCTATGGACTCTCCGCTACCGGCTTCAGAATACTGCTTGTAAATAAAATTTGCCTGGCCATTTTGATCTATAAAAATTTGGCTCTTTTGAGGATTATAGGAATCCCATAACTCCTCTAAGGCCTTGCCTTCAAAGTACTTTGTGCCCGACAAAAAATATTTATCGTCTATCTGCGAATCATAAAGATTTGCCATGCGATTGTATTCCCCTTGGATAGTAGCTTCCAGTCGGCCCATTATCTCATCCTCACCAATGCCAAAGTGTTCCAAAAGCTCAGCGTCACTTATCAGCTTACAAGTGCTTGGATAAATCCTGTCTGGAATTAAAAAGTTATAAACCTTGTGCTTTATAAAATATCCTTCATTGAGATTTAAATATTTTAGATGGACGCTAATAATTTCCCCGTCATCATAGACAGAAAAACTTGCATCCACAGGCAGGTCGGTGCCAGCATAATCGTCTTTACTTTCCTCAATAATCTTTAAAAATTCTTGAGAAAGATTTATTAGCTCATCGTTGACCTTCATGGCGTCATTAGATGTCAATAAAATCTCAGGTAGGTGAAGGCCGTCAATAGGATTCTTGGCCAATTCCATTAATTTTAGATCGGTCAAGTCCTTCCACAATTCCCTGTCCTTGACATGGTCGGACCTGGACCCCATAATAGCTCCATCAACCAAAGCTTGATCTAAACTTTTGAATGGGTCCCTACTAGTCAATGGGCTTTCACTAGCGTCCGCCTCTTCACCAGTGTCCGCCCTTTCACCAGCATCCGCCCCCTCATCAGTGGTCGTCTCTTCACTAGTGTCCGCCTTCTCATCAGTGACCGGCCTCTTGCTAGTGGCAGGGTCGTCAACTTTTTTCGAACACGCCATAGTAAAAACCATGGCGAAAATTATCGCAATTATAATAAACAGATTAAATCTCTTCATCACAAACCTCCTTTATGTATGTATAGTTTTCTTATCTATAATTATTTATACCCTTTGCAAATAAAAAATGGCCAAATGAAATGGCCATTAGATTTTAGTTATTAAAAAATATCTACAAAAAGAAACTAAAAAATATGGCTACCATAAAGGTAGCCCCTACAAACGCTTCGCGTTATTTTTTAATTTTTATACACATAATTTTTCAAGAAAATAATCTTAACTTTACCCCTATATGCACTGATATTTCGTAGGAAAATTCGATGAGAAAGGCGAAGTGCAGAAATTTTGCGAGTGAGTCGTATAAATGATACGTCGCAACGAGCAAATATTTCGAAACAAGCCTTTATCGCGAATTTAACACGAAATATTTTATAAATAGATTATTGCGTTCAGCCCATAATTCCCTTTTTCTCTTCTGTATGAATGGAAGATTTTACTCGTAAATGTATCGTGTTTACAAATATGAATATCATTCGCCTTTAGTCCTGCACCGATCAATTCTGCTTTGACAAATTTTTGTAGGTCAAAATAATATTTGCCTGGATTTTTTTCATCCACAGTTAAGAACTTGTTAAAGTCCCTCCGCCCTTTAAATTCCTTTACAAAGTCCTCACTCACTTGAAAGGAATCTTTTTGTATGGACGGTAAGAGATAGGCTTCCATTTCTGTCCGTCTGCCAAGTTTGTTGATGGCCTCACAATAGATGCGTTTTTTAACGCCCCGCCAACCCGAGTGCAGGAGGGCAGCCCTCTTGGAATGCTTATCCTTGATTAAAATCGGTATGCAATCGGCCGTGACGACCATGACTGGACGATCCTCAGTAATAAAGCCGTCCACGCCCACGTACTCGCCATGATGCGGGTCGACGATTATATTTTTTGTGTGCTTTTGCCTGGTCTTTGAAATGGGCTTGTTCGTCATCTTGAAGTGCTTTAAAAATTTGTTGGTATTTTTTACATTGTAGCGACGAAAGTTATATGGAAGGCCCGTCATAAAAAGTTTAGACCCGTCTGGGAATTCCCGCACATAAATTCCATCTGCATATTTTCTCATTTGATCCATAAATAATACACCACCATTATGATTGCCATGGGCACGCCGAAAAATCCTATGAGTAAGGAGTTTAAAAAGTTCAGGGGAATCTCCCCGCCCACCATGGATATAAAGGCGTTTATAACAATAATTATAACAAAGCCGACCGCCGCATTTACCAGGAGTTTTAGAATCGTCTTGAAGGAAAATTTTAATATTAAATAGACTAAGATTACAATTGCAATTGCGACTAGGCTCATGCCGCCAGCCTCCTAATCCATTTTTTATTTCTGGTCCTGGGCAAGGTTGCAAGCAACTTGGCAACTTCTTCCAGAGAAATTAAAACCATGACCCCATAGAGCGGCCATCCCAAAACTATGGCTCCCAAATAAGCCATTGGAACTCCGATTAAATAAGCAGTCGAAGTCTCAGCCACCAGAGAATATTTTATGTCGCCACCGCCGCGGACAACGCCGACCACGATTGTGGAGTTGGCGGTCTTGATTGGATAAAAAATTCCCATTACAACTAAGGCCTCCATGGCAATTTGCCTAACCTCTGGTGTCAGATCAAAGAGCAGTAACAAATATTTCCTGGCCAAAATTAAAATTATTCCCAGGAAGGCTCCCAGATAAAGCGAAGCGATGATAGACTTGTCGGCCATGTCTTGGGCCCGGTCCAAATCGCCCTCGCCAATCTTGGTCCCAACTACAACCGCAGTTGCAGAGGAAAGTCCACGGGCAAATATATAAAGCATATTTGAAACGGCAAAGGCCACTTGTACGGCCGCCGTTGAATCGACACCGGTCTTGGCGTAGAAAAAGTTGTAGAGGACTTGGGCAAATGACCAGAGGATTTCCTCCAAAATTACCGGTATAACTATTAGGGAAAAGTTTTTGAAAAATTTAAAATCCGTCTTGAAAAATTCGGCCAGCCTAAAATAAAGAGGCCCCTTGTACTTAACAACTACAAAAATATAAACGCCCAGCTCGATAAATCTGGCGATAATTGTCCCAACCGCTGCGCCCAAAACGCCCAGCTCAGGCATGCCAAATTTACCAAAGATAAAGCAGTAGTTAAAAAAGGCGTTGGCAAAAAAGGAAATAATCGAAGCCATTAAAGGCGTACGGGGATTACCCGTTGACCGCATGGCAACGCCAAAGGCAAAGGACAGGGCCGTCACTATATAAGAAGAGGAAACCGCCCTTAAATAAATTACGCCAGCTTCAATAACCATAGGATCATCGGCTATAAAAAGCGCGATAATCTGATGGGGGAAAGTTAGGGCGCAAATATTAAAGATCAGGGCTATTACAAAGGAATACTTGAGGGAGAGGATCATGGTCTTTCGCACAGATTTGTAATCCTCCCTGCCGTTAAATTGTGAAAATAAAATAGCCGATCCCGTATTTAAACCAAATAGAAAAAAGCTAAAGAAAAAGAAAACCTGGTTGGCCAGACCAACACCTGCAATGGCGGCCGTGCCAAGCTTGGTAATCATAAAAGTATCCAAAGTATTTAGGGACGAGGCGATAAGCGACTGAATTGTAACCGGTATTGCAATCTGCAAGGTCGCATTTACAAATTCCTTATCCCTTAAAATTTTTTTAAGCATAAAAACCTCCACATCAAATGTAAATATATACTTATTCTACCACAGACTCCTGCCTCCTGCAATTACATTTTGGTTACTAATGCCAGCAAGGGTCAGCTTTTTTGGCAAATCACGCGACATTCTAGTTAAAAACAAAAAATAACGCCTAGCGTTGTAGAGGCCGTGGTTTATCCCGGCCATTTTTTTATACAAAAAAGGCCCACAATAATGTGAGCTAAATTTTCAATCCCTTAATCCAATATTTTAAGGCCATCATACAATTGTACTGCCCCCTTAAATCCGGACACGGAAATAAGGGGGTATTTTAATGAAAAAAATAACATATGAAGAGAAATTAAAAATAGTAAAAGAAAACCAAG
>QWCK01001160.1_pt1 | contig 40475 bp, 38 predicted proteins | sample 1972571 | NCBI WGS metagenome assembly QWCK01 (sample SAMN09866710, study PRJNA288562) | Human gut metagenome isolate term2_stool, whole genome shotgun sequencing... | isolation source: gut | host: Homo sapiens | place: USA: California | reverse complement strand
TCACTCTCCAGCCTGATTCCTTTTTTAGATGTATTGGGCGACAGCCCAACATGAATAGCCCGTAAGGGCTATGAATGGCTCGGCGCAGCCTCAACGGCGCCAGCCGTCCATGAGGAAGTAGCGGTAGCGGATTCCGAATGGTGCATGGCTTGTATACGTATATTAGCGGCAAGGGAATTTATTCACTCTCCAGCCTGATTCCTTTTTTAGATGTTAAAATATTTTAAAGCGGCGGTCAACTCTCATTTTTATTTCTTCACCGCCGTTTTAATTTTGGGCAAGACCATTGAAGTTAAAATTTATTTTTCCACCCCAAAATCACATTCATTACATATACTATTTTCTACTACTAACCAAAACTCTCTGTAAATTTTTTCTATGATTGCACGCTTTTTAGTTGAGTTCCATCTCCACTTCCACATCATTTCCCACAGAAGTCACTTTCGCATAGCTTCCACAGATCAGCGGCATCGCCGGTGGAATATGTCCGATATCCAGATCCATAAGGATCGGCACGTTATATTTTCCAAGGATTCCTGTCACAGCCTCATACTGATCTAATCCTAAAAATTCCTCTCCGTTACAATATGGGCGACCGATCAAAAATCCTCTGACATGTCTAAACCACCCTGCCTGCTCCATCTGCCACAATGCCCGGCGAATTCCCATGACATTCAGATCACAAGCTTCAATAAACCAGATGATTCCATCTTCTTTGTAACGTTCTGTAAATTCTTTTACTCTATCGTATTTTGTACCAAGAAGCAATGTCAGTACATCCAGGCAGCCGCCAACCAGACGACCTTCCATTTTGATGTCTGTATCCGGTACTTTTTTACGAATACATGGCTCTGTCACATTGTAAGGTACCAATGGATTTTCTTCATCCTTTAATCCCTCTTTCTCATACAAATCATAGCCTTTGATGGTCAGTTTTTCTCCTGTCAGTACATCGAACGCATCCTGAATCGCCGAGTGCCATGGCTCCATACCAAAAGCTGCTGCACACGGTCCATAAATGGATGCCACATCACAAAATGTGGTCAGCAGAAATGTCATGTTGGTATTGTCGGAATAACCAAGATACCATTTCGGTTTTGCCTCTTTGATTTTTTCGAAGTCTACATAGGGCAGATCTTCACACATCAACTCACCACCACCGCAGGAAATCAAAACGTCACTGGTATCATTACAATAATACTCCATCAGTTCCTGCCCGCATTTTTCCGGTGTATTACTGATACCGATACCGCATCCTTCATAGCAATTTGGGCCCAGTTCTGTGCGGTAACCCATTTTTTCAAACTTATCCAATGCATGTCCAAAAGCTGTTTTGTACGGTTCAATGTTGCAGCCAAAGGATGGTGCCACAAAGCCGATACAGCCATTCTTTTTTAAAAATTTCGGATATCTCATAAGATTCTTCTCCTGTTTAAACTTCATTTATTTTACTAAGATTTTTGTCTAATTGTAATTCTGTCTAATAACAAAATTTTTACCAGATAAGATTATTATAACCGATAATAAAAAATGCCGCCAGTCCAAAAGACCAACGGCATTTTCTTATGTTATTTCAGTAGGCTGAATGTTTCTATTTCTGAACGAACCTTCCAAAAATATCACATTCATAAAATACATGCTTTACTCCAGCTCAAACGCACCCGTATACAGCTGATAATATTTTCCTTTTTCTTCAATCAGCTTATCGTGACTGCCTCGCTCAATGATATGTCCCTGCTCCAGAACCATGATAACATCAGAGTTCTGTACCGTAGACAGTCTGTGAGCGATAACAAATACCGTACGACCTTTCATCAGAGCATCCATACCACGCTGTACGATTGCTTCTGTTCGCGTATCGATGGAAGAAGTTGCCTCATCCAGAATCATAACAGGCGGATCTGCAACTGCCGCACGGGCAATGGAAATCAGCTGTCTCTGTCCCTGGGACAGACCGCTTCCGTCACCGGAAAGCACGGTATCATAGCCGTTTGGCAGCATGCGGATAAATCCGTCTGCATTTGCCAGTTTTGCTGCTGCGATACACTCTTCATCTGTTGCATCCAGTTTACCATAACGGATGTTCTCCATTACCGTTCCGGTAAACAGGTTGACATCCTGAAGTACTACGCCAAGGGAACGGCGCAAGTCTGCTTTCTTGATACGTCCGATATCCAGTCCGTCATAAGTGATGGTACCTTTCTGAATATCATAAAAACGGTTGATCAGGTTTGTAATGGTTGTTTTACCAGCTCCGGTTGCACCTACGAAAGCAACCTTCTGCCCCGGTTCCGCATACAATGTAATATCATGTAAAACTGTCTTCTCCGGAACATAACCGAAATCTACATCGTGGAATTCCACATGTCCAAGCATTTCTACCAGCTCTGTGCTGCCGTCCGTCTGTGGCACTTTCCATGCCCAGTGACCGGTACGCTCCTGGCACTCTGTCAGAGCATTGCCTTCTTTTCTTGCACGAACAAGAGTGATGTTTCCATCATCTTCTTCCACATCTTCATCCAGAAGTTCAAAGATACGCTCTGCACCGGCAATTGCCATAACAACAAAGTTTAACTGCTGGGAAACCTGACTGATTGGGTTTACAAAACTTCTTGATAACTGCAGGAAGGATGCAATGGCACCAAGTGTCAGTACGCTGACGCCTGTCAGACTGATATTTGTCACGCCGCTGATACCAAGGGCTCCACCAACGATTGCTATAACAACGTAAAGGATAAATCCGATATTGTTCAGAATCGGCATCAGAATATTTGCATAAGAGTTCGCCTTTGTCGCATTGACGCAGAGTTCTCCGTTTTTCAGATCAAATCCAGCTTTTGCCTGCTCCTCATGGCAGAATACTTTGACAACTTTCTGTCCATTGATCATTTCCTCTACATAACCATTAACGTCACCCAGAGAAACCTGCTGCTTGATAAAGTATTTTCCGCTTCGTCCTGCCACAGAACCGATCACTTTCAGAATAATAAATACGAAAGCGATAACGATCAGGGTCAGCCAGAAACTGATACTCAGCATTGAGATAAATACAACGATGATGGTCATAACAGAGTTCAGCAGCTGCGGAATACTCTGAGAGATCATCTGACGCAGGGTATCGGTATCATTGGTATAATGACTCATGATATCGCCATGAGAATGTGTATCAAAATATCGAATCGGCAGTTTCTGCATGTGAGAGAACATCTCATCACGGATTTTTTTCAAAATGCCCTGTCCGATGACAACCATAAAACGGTTATACAAATAAGACGCGATAACACCGGCAAACAGAATGATCGCTACTTTGATCAGATAATGAAGTAACCCTGAAAAATCTGCCCGAGACTGTGTCAGCAGCGGGGTAATATAATTATCGATCAGTCCCTGAATAAACAACGCTGAATATGCAACAGTTCCGGAAGAAATCGCGATACAGATAATTACAAAAATGAAACGGATCTTATATGCCCCCAGATAACCCAGCAGACGTTTTACAGTTCCTTTGGTATCTTTTGCCACAGACATACGTTTTTTGCTTCCTTTACTGCTCATCGTCATCTCCTCCTTTCACCTGTGATTCATATACTTCACGATAAATATCGCTGCTCTTTAACAATTCCTCATGCGTGCCGTATGCACTGATTTTTCCATCGTCCATAACAATGATGTGATCTGCATCCTGAACGGAAGATATACGCTGTGCGATGATAATCTTTGTCGTATCCGGAATTTCTTCCAGAAAAGCTTTACGGATCAATGCATCTGTCTTGGTATCTACCGCACTGGTAGAGTCATCCAGGATCAGAATCTTCGGTTTCTTCAGTAATGCACGTGCGATACACAGACGCTGTTTCTGTCCACCGGAAACGTTATTTCCACCCTGCTCGATATAAGTATCATATTTGTGTGGGAAAGTCTGGACAAAATCATCTGCCTGAGCCAGTTCACAGGCATGGATCAATTCTTCATCTGTCGCTTTCTCATTACCCCAGCGCAGGTTCTCCTTAATGGTACCGGAGAATAATATGTTTTTCTGAAGTACCATCGCTACAGAATCACGCAGAGTCTCAAGGTCGTAATCGCGGACATCCAGACCACCAACTTTGACATCACCACCGGTAACGTCATACAGACGCGGGATCAACTGAACCAGACTGGATTTTGCAGAACCAGTTCCACCGATGATACCAATGGTTTCGCCGGAATTAATTTTCAGATTAATGTTATCCAGTACCGGTTTGTCAGCTTTCTTCGCATAGTAAAATTCTACGTTTTCAAATTCGACAGAACCGTCAGCAACCTCTGTTACCGGATTTTCTTTGTTCCGAATATCACTTTCCTCTTCCAGAATCTCAACAATACGTTCGGCAGAAGATCTTGCAATAATGATCATAACAAATACCATGGAGATCATCATCAGACACATCAGGATCTGTAACGCATAAGTGAACAGGCTCATCAGCTCACCAGTTGTCAGACCACCGGCTACACCTTTTACATTACCGCTGACGATAATCGCTTTTGCACCGATCCATGCAACTGCCAGCAGACAGATATCGATTGCTGTCATCATGGACGGCATGTTAAATGCAAGCATTTTTTCTGCTTTTGCAAAGTCTTTGTAGATTTTCTGAGAAATCTTTCCAAATTTCTCATCTTCATGCTCCTCACGGATAAAAGATTTTACGACTCTTACGCCATGAAGGTTTTCCTGGACCACCTCATTTAAACGGTCATAAGTACGGAATACACGCTCAAAATACGGATGAACGTGCTGTGCCAGCCAGATCAGTACAAATCCAAGTACCGGAACGGTGGCTAAGAAGATCAGTGAAATTTTTACATTGATCGTAAAGGACATAACCAGCGCAAAAACCAGCATGATCGGCGCACGGAATGCGATACGGATGATCATCTGATATGCATTCTGTACATTTGTTACGTCTGTGGTCAGACGTGTTACAATACTTGCCGTTGAGAACTTATCAATATTGGAAAAAGAAAAGTTCTGAATCCGGTAGTACATATCCTTTCTTAAATTTTGTGACAGACCGCAGGATGCGATCGATGCCTGGTGTCCCGCCAGCGTACCAAACGCCAGAGAGATCATTGCCAGAACAAGAAGTAAGATTCCATATTTCCAGATTACCGACATGCTGCCGGCTTCAATTCCTTTGTCGATCAAACTCGCCATAACAAATGGGATCAGTACTTCCATGACAACTTCTACGGTTACAAAAATCGGAGTAAGAATACTCGCCTTTTTATATTCCCGTATCGATTCCATTAACTTTTTTACAAGTTTCACGATTTGCTTTCCTCCTGTTTTTAATTATTTATATCCAACAATTTTTCCTGAACACAATGCCTCTTATTTCATCGTGCTGTTGCCTCTTTCATATTTTTCTGCATGCGATGAATATAATCAAAAAACTGCTCCATCTCCTGCTCGGTAAAACCTTTTGACAAAATCGTTTCTACCTCAGTGAAATCTTCTATCATAAGTTTGTTCACTTCCCTTGCCCGGTCAGTTAAAACAAGCTTTTTCAGACGCGCATCCCACGGCACACTCTGCCGCTCGATCAGTCCTTTTTCCACCATCAGGTTTACCACCTTGGAAGCCGTTGACCGGGTGATCTCGAAGCAGCTTTCCAGATCCTTCTGAAATACATCTTCATTATTATCTGTCTTATCTGAAATATATCCAATAATCCATGCATTTGCGCCTGTCACACTGTCTATTTTCTTTTTGTTCGGTGCATTCTCAATCCACCGATGAATCTGATGCGACAGGATTCTTACATCGTTGCCGATGTGATCTTTTTGCATATCACGCCTCCTTCCCAAAACAGTATTTATTATAATGCAAAAAATGTTTGCCGTCAAACAGTTTGACAGCAAACATTTTCGGGATTTTTTGATATTTTTGTTCAATTTGCCAGAAAATACTAAATACAAAATGCAGCATATAGCGGAACAGTCTTTTTGCAATCCTCAAACCCAAAATTTTTTGCAGATAATTTAATTGCATATTCTGGTTTATACTTATCCATATAAATACATAAGCTCTTTGCTCTTGTATTATCTGCAGACTTAACCTCTATCGGAACCAACTTTCCTTCTCGTTGAATGACAAAATCTATTTCGGCTCCACGCTCTGATTCCCAATAATAAGTGCGGTAACCATTAATTGACAACTGAAGATTTACATAATTCTCTGTCATACCACTTTCATTTTCGTTCTATTTTTAACATTATTTTACACGAATTTTTTACTGATTTTCGCATTAGATTACATGAGCAAAAAATGTTATCTAAGTAGTACCTGATATTTAATATCCTATAAGCCGTTTTGCATTCACCATATCTTCTTTACGTATACAAACAGAATATTCATACAGTTCCTTGCTATCTATTCCAATCGTTGACCCATGCCCTCGGAACCTTCGCACACCCGCGCTTGCATCTGTACTCGTCGTATGTGTTTTATATGGAATTTTATTTTCTTCCAATATGTCACAAATTCGATTATATTCTGTTACATCCCGCCCCGTATAGATTTCTGTTGAATTAAATGCTGTAATCATACACTTTCTCCTTCCCTCAGATAGAAAAACTCCCCTGTCTATTACCTATTGTAATAAAACAGGGGACATCTTTGTTCTGATTAGAAAATAATATCAGATTTGTTTTTTAATAATACAATTCCGGAAATCATAACCAGCAACCCGATGATCATTGCACACACACCGGCAATGATCCCCAAAATGCCGGAATGTTTCATCTTGAAATAAATATTCTCCATCGCTTTCTCTCTCCTGTGTCATACTCGATTTCATGTTAACAATCAGGTTTCCTCTCACCCAATCGCTTTATATAGATATATTTTACCATTATTCTAACCGTATTCCCATAGTTTTTTCTAACTGAAAAATAAATATTTCATAAAATAATTACAGTTCATACGCGCCATGCGCAAAACGTCCTTTCAGGACTTCTCCGTAGCTACACTACTACTTTTGCTCATAAAAAGGCTCTCTCTTCATCATTATGTATCCAAATATCTCCTCATGCAAGCATGATCAATATTTGAATACATATGATGAGTGAACTATAATAAAAAAATACGACCAACCACAACTCTGTGAATCAGTCGTATTTTCTATATTTTTTTAATGGATTCGAATCCCGCTTATGTTCTTTTAAAACGAAGAACTCTGCTTATCTCTGAGAACGCCCGATCTCAAGACCTTTCTCGAAAGCTTCTTTGTTCAGCGGAAGTAATTTTGCCTTTTTAGCAAGTTTATGCTCGATTGTTCCCCATACAACTTCCGGAGATACAACCTCTGTATAACCAACGTATACACCAAGCATGATTACGTTTAATACTTTTGCATTTCCCATTTCCAGAGCCATCTCTGTAACCGGTGCTTTTACAACTTTCACATCTGTTCTGTCGATATCCTCTTCCGGAACGATAGAGCTGTTGATGAAAAGTGTGCCACCCTGTTTCAGAGTCGGAAGGAATTTCTGCAGGGACGGACCGTTCATAACGATCAGGTCGTCCATAACATCACCCAGAGGTGCTCCTACCATCTCGTCGGAGATTACAACGAAGCAGTTCGCTGTACCACCACGCTGCTCAGCGCCGTAGGACGGGAAGAAAGTAACGTTTTTATCTGTAGAATCACAGGTTGCAGATGCAAGGAATTTTCCAAGAGTCATGACACCCTGTCCGCCGAATCCGGCAACACATAAATTTGTTTCCATATTGTCTTCCTCCTATTTATCTCTGATTACGCCCAGCGGGAATTCCGGAAGCATTTTCTCTTCGATGTAGTTTAATGCATCTAATGGCTCAAGTCCCCAGTTTGTCGGGCAGCTTGTTACGATCTCAACCATAGAGAAGCCTTTTCCGTCGATCTGATTCTGGAACGCTTTTTTGATTGCTTTTTTAGTTTTGATAACATTCTGCGGAGTATTGCAGCTTGTTCTCTCCAGATAAGCCGGAGCTGTAAGCTTGTCTAAAATCTCACACATATGCATCGGGTAACCATGCTCTTCCGGGATACGTCCTTTCGGAGCTGTGGAAGCTTTCATACCAACCAGAGTAGTCGGAGCCATCTGTCCACCTGTCATACCGTAAATACCGTTGTTAATGAAGATAACAGTGATGTTCTCACCACGGTTAGCTGCAGAAACAGACTCTGCAAGACCGATGGAAGCGAAGTCACCATCACCCTGATATGTGAAGTACAGAGTATCCGGGTTGCTTCTCTTCATACCTGTTGCTACTGCACAGGCACGGCCATGCGGTGCTGTAATTGTATCATATGCGATATAATCCATATGAAGACCACAGCATCCGATACCGGTAATCATAACTGCTTTATCTACAAGGTTCATCTCTTCGAGAGCCTCACCGATTAATTTTACAACCGTGCTGTGCATACAGCCCGGGCAGAATCCGGATACTTTATCTTCCTGGATTGTTTTTGTTCTTGAATAAACTAATTCCATGTTCCGTATCCTCCTTATTATCCTAAAATCTTTTTAACAGCCTCGATCACTGCCTCACGGCTCATGATGTTACCACCGGAGCACAGGCATGTCTCGATAGCGCAACGACCTTTGACACCCATCTCTACGTCCTCAACGAACTGTGCCGGAATAGACATCTCTACGTCGAGAACTGCTTTACAGATATCGTAGTTGATCTTGTCATAAGAAGCATATGGGAACGGGCTGACTGTAATAGGGCGGATCATACCGATCTTGTATCCTTCTTTACGAAGCATGTCTACAACAGATTTGCAGATACGAGCGGAGATACCATAAGCTGTAAGTACAAGCTCAGCATCCTCGATCTGATACTCTTCTACCATTACATCTTTTTCCCAGCTGGCATACATCTTTGCAGCATCTTCGTTCCATGCCTGCATTTTCTTTGTATCCCACTGACCTGGCTGGATCCAGGAACGATTTGCATAGTCAAGTTCATGACCAATACAAGCCCATTTCTTTTTGCTCTCTTTGATTGCTGCGATCTCTTCATCAGATTTCATCTCTGGAAGTTCAACCGGCTCCATCATAGTTCCGATTACACCGTCTGCAAGGATCAGAACCGGGTTCATATCACGATCTGCATAATCAAATGCTGCATATGTAAGGTCAACTGCCTCCTGTACAGTAGACGGAGCCAGAACCATCATACGGAAACCACCGTTACCGGAAGCTTTTGTAGCCTGGAAGTAATCCTGCTGAGCTGGCTGGATAGCACCTACACCAGGGCCTCCTCTGGAGATATTTGAGTACACGATCGGTACACGTGCTGCTGCACAATAGGAAATTCCCTCACTCTTTAATGCGATTCCCGGGCTGGAAGAAGATGTCATAGATCTTGTTCCTGCTGCTGCTGCTCCGTATACCATGTTTACAGATGCAACCTCAGACTCACCCTGTACAAAGTTACCGCCTACTTCCGGAAGTCTTCTTGCGAAATACTCCGGGATCTCGTTCTGCGGTGTGATAGGATATCCGGCGAAAAATCTACAGCCGGCTCTTACTGCTGCTTCAGCGATAGCTTCACAGCCTTTCATTAATACTCTTGCCATAATCTTTCTACCTCCTTATTTGTAGATCTCTATCGCACCATCCGGACAGATACGTCCGCACATACAACAGGCGATACAAGCATCCATGTTTGTCGGTACTACATACTCGTAACCTTTAGAGTTTACTTCATGTCCGATTTCCAGTACGTTCTTCGGACAGAACTTAATGCAGTAACCACAGCTTTTACAGCGTTCTGATTTAACCACGATTTTTGCCATCGATTAAATCCTCCTCTCAAGATAATAAATACTTGTTGTAATTGATTATTTCTCAACACCAGATTTCGGTGTTTAAAACATATTCTCCGGAAATATTAACCCCGTCCCGGAACCGGCTGACCACTGGTCTGTTCTGTCTGTAACCAGGGATAAGTCAGATACAGTTCCACCGGAAATACCGGAACATCTGAGGAATCTTTTACTTCCTCGTACAGATCTTCTCTGACGCATGCAAAATCCACCGCGATATACGGTGTCACCATCTCGGACATCTTACGGCTGCCCTCGATAAATTCCTTTGCTGTAGTGGTCATTCCATTGTTCGGATTATTCACCATGTGAAGTTTGCCGAGCTGAATATGGGAAACACCAAGAATCTGGCCCAGTGTACCATCGATATGATCGATATCATTGGACCACGGCCGATATGCATTCAGCACATAATACACAATGGTATTGTCTTTGTTCAGCTTCGGTGCATAACCGCCGATGGCGCGCGCCCCGATGTGATCTCCACCGACATCCATAACCACGTAACAATCTTCATCCTTCAACAGACGATTGACACCTCCGACAACCGTCGGCGCATCCATGAACTGTTTTTCATGGTGACAGATAATTCCCATTTCTTCCATCTGCATTTCTACATCTCTGGATCGGAACAGTGGCTTGGTCATATCCATGTCAAAGAAATGTACCGGCTTATCCTGAAGCTGCACCAGCCACTTTGCGAAATTAATGGAAATCTCGCTTTTTCCGCTTCCGGCTTCGCCGACAAATACAAAATTAATGTTGTCTCCAATGAGCTTTTTTAATTTTTCCTGCATTCTGCAGCTTCCTCCGTTCCATTTCCTGATCGGAAATTTTCTCACTGGAGACATTCTACTACAATTTTCGCGGTTAGTCACGGCTTTTTTTGTAAAAAATATAAAATATTATATATCTTGCACGATTTTATTCATAAAAAAAGAAGAACAAACGAAAAATTTGTTCTCCATATTGAATTTTTTATGTTGCTATACTATATTCTCACGAAGATAGTAACACTACATTTCACAGATATGCGGAAACCAGCTGCTGTCTAGCTGCTGCAAACGCTCATATACTGCCCGGTTATAATCCGTCAGTTCTTTTCGCACATAAAATTTTCCATTTCCCGCATGCCGCGTCAGCCAGATATGTTCCTCAGCCTCCCAGTTGTCTGACCGGTTGATAAAATGAGATTCGATAATGTTCTTCCAGTGTCATAAAAACCCCTTTTCCTTGCAGTAAAGCGGACATTCACAATCCGCTTTCGCTACTTGCTCCGCAACGCATCAATCTATTGTAAAAATAATTCCTTCTACAATTGTAACCACCGCAATAATCACCAGAGACCATACAATGCAACCTAGTATCTGCCATCCTTTCTTTTTATTTTTCGCCAAGGGTAACACGTTCTGAATATTTCTCACATTAAACCACAATGCAGATAGAGCAATAATAATAATAACTAAGCCTATCCACGATTCTAACCGATAAAATCTTCTTATGGACACCCGACAAATCATGTCAAAATAAGCGCAAAAACCGATCATGTACATCACGATCCCTGCAACAACTTTAAAAAATTTCCACTCCACTTCGTTCTCCGCTTCGGAGTGTAATTTGTCATACTCAGCTAAAATCTCTGTAATAGCATCTTCAAAGTTAAACTCATCTTTTTTCCTGTTCAAAAACAGTTCAAAAACCTGATCCGCTAATTCTTCATCTTCGAACCCAAAATACCTTTTCTGTTCTCCGTTACCGGGATCTTTCACCAACGCGATCAATACCTCTCCAGAATCCAACAGTTCTTCTCCATTTTCATCCACTGGAACCAAAATCAGATATTGATTGTTCTTATATTCTATCTGATCCAAAATTTCACAACGAACATCTTGACTGCGTGTGCCATCTTCTGATTCCAATTTTAAAACTGATACTTCCAGATTTTCCAGATTCTCATCCTGCTCCGACGAATCCCCCACAATACCATTCACAATGCCATTCAGATCAAACTTCTCTTTCATCCAATCCAGGATCTTGTCTTCCTCCTCATAGCAAGCCTCAATCCCTTTTGCTTCCAGCAGTTTCTGAATAAACGTGTCTTCTGAATTATATTTATACTTATAAACTGCCTGCAACCGGCCCAGACGCATTTGCATCGCTGCCGGCAATTGTGTATCCTTCAAATATATTAACGCTCTTGATTTATCCAGATCCATCGCATATTTGATCTCATCTTTACAATTCGATGAAGTCACACTATTCGGAGAAATCAATGCCAGAAAATATTCACATTGATTAATATGCCCCGCTATATTGTCATCCCATTCCGTTCCCGGATCAATTCCTTCATCGTACCATACACGATATCGATTTTGCTGCAGCAGACGGATGACTTTTACCGCCTCATCTCTGTCCTTATGCGAATAACTGATAAAAATATATGGCTTGTCCCCCTTATATGGAGCTGCCAAAACTTCTTGTTCCTGCATCATTCGTAACTCTCCCTGATCATAATTTCTTATGACCATACATATAACTTATATTCGACAACCTGTGATAACAATTCCGCAATTTTTCCCTGAGTTCCTCGGAGTTTTCGATTTCATCTTCACTGAATGCCCACCTGTCATGTTCTGCATTCACCAGCACAAGCCTTGGAAGGATCTCACTGTTTTTCTTTGCCAGTTGCAGAAAATACCTGCCCAGTTCCTCATACTCATGAAATGCTTCTGCCAGTTCCAGGCAAATCCGGAATAGATGAAAGGATGGCTTCTCCCATTTAAAGGTCTGCCTCTCCTGATTTAGGAATTCATAGCCACTGCGTTTTTCTAATTTTTCCAGAACCATTGCTTTCATTGCCACTGCTTTCGCCCGGTATTGTAATGCTTCTTTTTCATCTGCATAGCATGCAAGCAGCTCTAAAAGCTGCTCCAGTAGCCTTAATGTTTCTTCTTCCCGTCCGGAAAACTTCGTATCAAGCACTTCTGCCATCTTAAGCAGCAGTGTCGACTTTTTCACGTAAGAATAATTACTTGGACCGACCGTATGATACGCAAAGTCATACATCGCCAGTGCAAATTTTGCATTATCTCTGGATAAATAATAATCTCCGATTGCTTCGTGGAAATTATAAGTAGATCCCTGCGCCAGAAAACGGATGGCAGTGTGCCTGCACAACAACCGTCCAACTTCCTCACTGACTCGCCGGAACGGATATTCATAAAACCACTCCCGATACAACCGAACCATATAATCCTTATCATCGCCATTGTAAGTCACCGGACAATCCGGCACTTTAAAATGATGGGCGCCAAGCTCCATATGCGCTGTAAAAATTCTAGCAGATATTTCTTCCACATCAAATATAACTTCTGCCAAAAGATTCCCCCGCTCGATCTCGTAGGTATCTTCAAAATCCCGCTGTGAAATCACATAGATATTATTTTTGTTTGTGACATTGATATAGCCGCCGGCATCCACCCGCATGCTTTCTTCTCCCCATTGCCGCAGCATGATTGGCTCCGGCAGTCGCAAAAATGTCTGCCTGACACCAATCGGTATATAATATCCCGGATGTTCCTGATCCTGCCGGTATTTCTGCCAGAAAACAGTATCTGAAATGATCCATTCATTCTTATTTCCATACTCATCGACAAGAACACTTCCGTCTTTTCTGATCTTGGTTGCGATCCAGTCGTTTTCTCCTGTTTCGGCATCCTGTCCCACTTCGGCTTCTTTTTCCATAATGAGATCACCATCGCCGGTGACACTCCATGAAACTACCTTTTCGCCAGGGGTTCCCCGCCTGGCCATAATGCGCGCCCATTTTTTCGCAATGATCAGACTGGCGCCATCCTTTGCCAGTTTTTGTACATAGGCTGAAATATTCTCGATTTTCTTATAATGAACCTGTTTTTTCTCTGTCTGTTCCATCCCGCTTCTCCTGTTCTGAAAAAATTCTTATTACCTTTTTCCAATTATAACTTGTTATACTTATTAAATCATTTCGGAGGATTTTCGGCATTGACGAAAAAATATGATTCTGAAACCTGTAAACTCATTATTTGAAACCACATTTCTATTGATTTATTATATAACCCGGATTTTAACCATATGGAATTCCAGATGGTCAGAGCTGAACTCGAACGATTCTTTTATTATACAAAGATCGAAAAAAATAACCTGGTCTTAAGAGTTCTTTAAGATTTCAGTGGTATACTGAATTTATCAAAATAAATCTTAAACAAGATATCCCTGTCTGATCTAAAATATTTATTTTCAGCAAAGGATACTTCTCCGAAAGGAACGAATTTACCATGAAGAAAAAACTAATTTCTCTGTTGCTTTGCCTTGTACTGTTCGCGGCACTATTTTGTGGAGCACTCTATTGCAGTACAAACTCAAACGAAAAAGCGGTCTGGTATTTTTCCAGTAACTGCGAAGGCAAATTGAACAGTCTGTCGCACATTCCCAAAAATACCCTGACAGGATATGACTCGCTGATGATTGTAGCGCATCCGGATGATGAGACGATCTGGGGCGGTTCCCATCTGTTGAACGGAAACTATGTGGTTGTATGTATCACCAACGGCAATAACAAAACCCGCCGCCGTGAATTCGAATCAGTTATCAAACAGACCGATTCCATCGGCATTATGCTGACCTATCCGGACAAAACGCTTGGCAAACGCGATAACTGGAACAGCTGCAAGACGGAAATCGAAAAGGACGTTGCTGCAATCTTAAAAATGAATGACTGGCAGACCATTGTAACACACAATCCGGAAGGCGAATACGGACACATACATCATCAGATGACCAGTGAACTGACCACAACTGCTGTCTCTGACCGGGAACAGCTTGACCGGCTTTACTATTTTGGAAAATATGTGAAAGCGAAAAATATGGATTCCGGCAAATATAAAAAATACCTGACCAATGCCATCTCCGGTCAGGAATTAGAACGTAAAATGGCATTGACCAGGTTATATGGTTCTCAGGAAAAAGTTATGGATCATCTCGGTCATATGCTGCCTTACGAAAACTGGACTCCAGCATCTCCATCAGCTTCTCAACATTAACCGGTATTTTCCTTTTCATGTCTTTTTCTATCCTTTTTACCGGTGTTTTATCGATTTACCTGTTACACAAAATATATACAGTTTTTATCATACCATAATTTCTTATTTTAAAAACAGAAAAAGTTAAAACAAAAAAGCTTTTATTGGGCACCACACCCAATAAAAGCTTTTCCTTCCATTATTAATTTTCCTTTGGTTTCATTGCTAAATTGATGATCAATGCAATCCATGAGAAGAAAATACTCAAAACAACCCAAAGAGCTACACTTCTGTTTTTCTGTTTTGCAACCATGATATTTAATACCAGGCATACAATCCAAATAATTAATCCAATTATCTGTACCATAACATCAATTTCTCCCTTCGTAAAAATCCCTATGTCAGATTAACTACATATATCACGTAAAGTATAACATTATCTGAAAATCTTGTAAAGCGGACATTCGCAATCCGTTTTCGCTATTTGCTCATGAACGCAGTCGCTTTGCGACCTGTCAGTGGGAGCTTTTAACTCCCACTGACAAGTACAATATCCCAGAATACGTATATAGACATCGCATGTTTTAAGGATTGTGATAACATACAGCCAAGTCCGCCATCACCCTGCAGCGTATCTACCAGAATGGATGCAGTGATTGCCATCGGTGCTGCGATTTTCAAGCCGGTGAAAAAATACGGGATACAGGATGGAATCAGTACTTTTTTGTATATTGTTCTGCGGTTAGCCGCGTAAGAATACATCAGTTCATATTTTTCCGAACCGTCCGCCAATCCAGTAATACCGGACTCCGAAATACAATTCCGAATTTCTGCTGTAGCCGGACCTCTCTCGGCGTCATTCCATTGATTCTGACGGTTCCTGTAGTCGGCTCCTGCAAATCTGCAATAATACGGAGCAATGTGGTTTTTCCACATCCGGACGGGCCAAGCAGAGAAATAAATTCACCTTTTTTAATGTCAAGGTTCACATCCTTTAATGCCTGCACATCGTTGCCCTGATTATCTTTGAAAGTCATGCCGACGTGGTTGATCTTAATCTGAATATCATCATTCATTAACGCTTTATTTTTCATTTCCTGCATAGGTGTTACCTCCGGTTTCTAAAAATAAATCAAGAAAGTGTGCTAAATTTTTTTACAATCAATACTTTGAATAGCACCTCTTTTTGATAATAAAAAGGCGGCAGAGAAGTTTTCTTTGTGACTTCTTTGCCGCTTTAAAGTTTCCTGTGAAAGGTTGTTCCTTAATTTATGATTGATTATACGCATTTGCTAAAACGATTTCAATTTCTCTTTGCACAATCTTTTTTGTGCTGGTGCACACGGACAAAAAAGATTATTTTGCAAACCATGAATACGTACACAAAAAACGACAGGTCAAACTTTCGTAAGACCTGTCGTTTTTTATCGGTTACTTTTACTTCTGTTCTGCCTCCAGAAGTTCTGCATCTTCCAGTTCTGTCGCCGCTTCTTTTGCAATTTCCTGCGGACGTTCAGATTCAAGTACCATGCTGTGTTTTACCACCAGAATCCATCCGGTTGCTAACGGCACAAATCCAAGATATGCCGCATGTACCGCAAAGGCATTGACGGCTACTGCACCATAGCATGCTCCGACAAAAAAGGAGAGTACCGTATTGGTATACAAAATACCCTTTTTCTTAAATTCCGAATCTTTTGTCAGAAAATACTGTGTCCATCCAAGCACTGCCTGCTTAAAGTTGTTACTGGAAAAGATGGTTGAGCTGTTATATCCGTTTGCTGAAGAATACACCCCCCACTGAAACGCAGAGCAGAAAAAGATTGGATACAATCCAACCAGCACCGGTTTTAACGGCAGTAATGAGGATGCCACTAATCCCGCTGCATCCACCACAATGGCTAATTTACGCATATTTATGTTCGTATGGTTCGTCAGAATGTACGAAACCACCACTCCGCCACCAAAAAGCGGTAATGCAAGGAATCGCAGCAACACATCGTACCACTCGCCGGATACCAAAGATGCCGCCATCTCCATGATATTTCCGGTCTGCGCAGAACCGAAATTTCCCATATGTAATAAAATTGCATAGGCTCCAAGAAATCCACCCACAAGGGCAAAATTCCAGTGAATCAAAGCTTCCCAATTGTCTTTTGTTACTTTTTGTTTCATTGTAGTTGCCTTTCTTTTTCAGAAATTGTAATGTCTTTGATTTTTTCCTTGCCTATCATAGCACTATCTCTTTTATTAAGCAAAAATTTTTTTACATACAAAAACCACCCGGAGTTTAGTAAAGCGGACATTCGCAATCCGCTTTCGCTACTTGCTCATGAACGCAGTCGCTTTGCGACCTGCGTTCAAACTTTGGATGGTTTCCACACATATTTCAACAATTTTAACATTTGCCCCTTCTAAGGCGAATGAGAAACATACATTCAGCAGCATGGCATTTGAAATACCATGCGCCACGTGAAACAGTGCTCCGATCGGACGGCTCAGTCCATGCACCAGTGTCACACTGGAATTGTTGATACAGATTCCTGCCTCCAGTGCTGCCAGCGCCATCTGATGTCTGGCTTCGCGATTTTTGCCATCACGATAAGCAACCGGCAGATATTTCATGATCCGTTTTACCGCAGACACTGCCAGTGTATCGGTCATATCCATCGCTTTTCTGGAGGTATATGCTTCTACTGCATGTGTCAGGGCATCCAGTCCGGTAGCTGCTGTAACTGACTGCGGAGATGACAAAAATCATGTTTTCGTGAGAATAGGTCATAAATTTCTTTGCCTTTAACATACCGATAATCTTACCCATGGTTCCTTCCGGATCTTTGCCATATGGTACCAGCGGTTCTTTTGTTTTTCTGTCTTTGACAAGTTCGATGGAAGAGAAAAGTCCGATATAACGCACATCACCGATACACGGATGTTTCTCTTTTAACTCCTCCAGAATCTCGCCAAGGACTTTGCCGACTTTATTGACATTATCTAAAATGTTTGCTTCTTTGTAGTAGTTGACGCAGGCAACACCTGCCGCACAAGCCAACGGATGTCCACTGTAAGTCAATCCACAGGAAAGCAGATGATCGTCAAAATACGCTGCAATCTTGCTGCTCACTGCCACACCGCCAAGCTGTACATAACCACAGGTAACACCTTTTGCAAATGTCACGATATCCGGTTTGATATCAAAGTTTTCAAAGGCAAACATCTTACCTGTTCTGCACCATCCAGCCATAACTTCATCGCAGATCATGACAATGCCAAATTCATCGCAAATTTTACGAACACCCGGAAGATACCCCTTTGGTGGAATGATAACACCGTTAGAACCTGTGAGCGTTTCCATAACGATAGCAGCCACTCTGTCCGGTCCTTCGTATTGTCAAAAAGGAGCCAACCCTTCCGGTGTTGGCTCCTTTGCGCTTCCTTCATCTTTTTTGGTTAACGCCATTTTAGTTTGTTTTATTGGTGGAAACAAGGATTCTAAGCCTAAGTTTTTCTGTGCTGAAGCACACAGTCAAAGAATACTTTTATCCCTGGCACAAGCCGCACATCACATAGCAAATATATGATGCGTCATCTTTGCAAACTTACTTTTTCTTCCTGCTTCTTCTCACTCTGAATTTCGGGCATTCCACCACCTGACAGCGAAAACTCTGCTTGCAGTCCTGTCTGCACTCCTGACACATTTCGTTGTACTGGATTTCCTGCGCCTCGTTCAGCATAAAATCTGCTTCGCCCATGGGCATACCATAGATCAGTTCTGACAGATCTAACTGTTCATATGTTTCTGCATTTTCTGTATCCGAAAATACTTCTTCCGGCAGATTATTTTTGCTCATCGCCTGCTGCCTCTGTCGCAGTCTCAGCTTCGGTTCCTTCTGCTTCCTCTGCAACTTCTTCGCCTTCTAAAGTCTCGTCTTCTTTGACTTTGGTAATACTTGCTACTTTCACATCACCTTCCATGTTGATCAGTTTGACACCTGATGTCACACGGCCAAGAATAGAAATGTCGCTGACTTTCATGCGGATGATAATACCTTCGGTATTAATGATCATAATCTCATTTTCATCATTTACCGCTTTCACTCCAACCAGATTTCCGGTCTTTTCTGTGATCTTGTAACATTTTACACCTTTACCGCCACGGTTCTGAGCTGTAAATTCATCAATGGAAGTACGTTTTCCAAGTCCACGCTCGGATACGATCAGCAGGTGTTCACCCTGAGTATTCAGCTGCATGCCGACTACTTCGTCACCGTCTGTCAGACTCATACCGATGACACCCATAGATACACGTCCGGTACTTCTTACATCGGTTTCATGGAAACGGATACACTGACCATATTTTGTCACAAGGAAAATATCCTGTGAATCATCGGTAAATTTAACCTCGATCAGCTCATCATCTTCACGTAACGTAATGGCTGCCAGACCCGTCTTTCTGACATTTGCATAATCTGTGATGGATGTTTTCTTCACAATACCGTTCTTGGTTGCCATAAACAGATACCAGCCCTCTTTGTACTCCTTGATCGGAATAACGGCTGTGATCTTCTCACCCGGTGCCAGCTGCAGCAGGTTGATAATGGCAGTTCCGCGGGCAGTTCTGCTTGCCTCCGGAATCTCATAAGCCTTCATACGGTATACTTTTCCGGTATTGGTAAAGAACATCAGATAATGGTGGGAGGTTGTCATAAACAGCTCCTCGATATAATCATCATCGATGGTCTCCATACCTTTGATACCACGGCCGCCACGATGCTGTGCACGGAAATTATCAGCACTCATACGTTTGATGTAACCAAGTTTTGTCATTGCAATAACAGTATTTGTCACCGGAATCAGGTCTTCCATGGAAATATCATACTCATCGTATCCGATGGATGTACGTCTGTCATCGCCATATTTTGCACTGATGACCATGATCTCTTCTTTGATGACACCAAGCAGTTTTTTCTCATCTGCAAGGATTGCTTTCAACTCAGCGATACGTGCCATCAGCTCTTTGTATTCAGCTTCCAGCTTCTCACGTTCCAGACCGGTCAGAGCTCTCAGTCGCATATCTACGATTGCCTGAGACTGTGCATCTGTAAGACCGAAACGCTCCATTAATTTTGTTTTTGCTTCCTGTGTTGTACGGCTTCCACGGATGATGGAAATTACTTCATCAATGTTGTCCAGCGCGATCAGTAAGCCCTGTAAAATATGGGCACGTTCTTCTGCTTTGTTTAATTCAAATTTTGTACGTCTTGTTACAACGTCTTCCTGATGTTTCAGGTAATATTTCAGCATATCAAGCAGGTTTAATACCTTCGGCTCGTTGTTAACCAGAGCCAGCATGATAACACCAAATGTATCCTGCAGCTGTGTATGTTTAAATAACTGATTTAAGATAACGTTCGGGTTTACGTCTTTTCTCAGCTCGATACATACACGCATTCCCTGACGGTCAGATTCATCACGAAGATCTGTAATACCGTCAATTCGTTTATCTTTGACCAGCTCAGCGATTTTCTCGATGAGACGGGCTTTATTTACCATGTACGGGAGTTCTGTAACAACGATACGGTTCTTTCCATTCTGCATTGGCTCTATATCTGTCACCGCACGTACACGGATCTTGCCACGTCCGGTACGATAAGCCTCCTCGATACCTGCAGTACCAAGGATCATGCCACCGGTCGGGAAATCCGGACCTTTGACAACATCCAGAATTTCTTCGATGGTTGTGTCTCTGTCTTCTTCTACACGGTTATCAATAATTTTTACAACAGCACCGATAACTTCACGCAGGTTATGTGGCGGAATGTTTGTCGCCATACCTACAGCAATACCTGTAGTTCCGTTTACCAGAAGGTTCGGATATCTGGAAGGAAGCACTACCGGCTCTTTTTCTGTCTCATCGAAGTTTGGCTGGAAATCAACGGTATTCTTGTTGATATCTGCCAGCATTTCCATGGAAATCTTACTCAGACGCGCCTCTGTGTAACGCATGGCAGCTGCGCCGTCACCATCCACAGAACCAAAGTTTCCGTGACCATCCACCAGCGGATAACGTGTGGACCAGTCCTGAGCCATATTTACTAAGGCACCATAGATGGAACTGTCTCCGTGTGGATGATATTTACCCATTGTATCACCGACAATACGCGCACATTTACGATGTGGTTTGTCCGGTCCGTTGTTCAATTCGATCATGGAGTAGAGAACTCGGCGCTGTACCGGTTTCAATCCGTCTCTGACATCCGGAAGAGCTCTGGATGCGATTACGCTCATGGCATAATCGATGTAGGATTTCTCCATGGTTTTCTTCAGGTCCACGTCGTGGATCTGATCAAATATCTTGTCGTCCATTTATATTCCTCTCTTTGCTATGGGAAAATGTTTCTATTTTTACGAAACTGTTGTGAAAAACCACACGCAGACACGGACGATTTTCTATCTTCGTTGCACCGTCTCGCTTAGTGGTTTTTCACTTCCAGTTTCTGTATAAAATTCTATACTTTTCTTCTTTTCCCTTACTACGTTTCGTCTGTCACTTCGCTATATGAAAGCTTTTTATACGTCGAGATTCTCTACGTATTTCGCGTTGGCTTCGATGAAGTCACGACGCGGCTCTACTTTATCTCCCATCAGTGTTGTGAATGTCAGGTCGATTTCTGCGGTTGCAGCCTCATCCATGGTGACACGGCGCAGGATTCGTTTTTCCGGATCCATGGTTGTCTCCCAGAGCTGTTCTGCATCCATCTCGCCCAGTCCTTTGTATCGCTGGATCTTGTTGCTGGAATCACGTCCTACTTCCGCCAGAATGGCATTTAACTGTTCATCACTGTATGCATACCATACTTTTTTGTTTTTCTCCAGCTTGTACAGTGGCGGCTGTGCCAGATATACATAACCCTGTTTGATCAGTTCCGGCATGAAACGATACAGGAAGGTCAGCAGTAAGGTACTGATATGAGCACCGTCCACATCGGCATCGGTCATGATGATGATCTTGTGATAACGCAGTTTTGTGATATCGAAGTCTTCATGGATGCCGGTTCCGAAAGCGGTGATCATGGCTTTGATCTCGGCATTTCCATAGATTTTATCCAGTCTTGCTTTCTCTACGTTCAGGATTTTTCCACGCAGTGGAAGAATGGCCTGTGTTGCACGGCTTCTTGCAGTCTTTGCGGAACCGCCGGCGGAATCACCCTCTACGATGTAGATCTCGCAGTTTTTCGGATCTTTATCAGAGCAGTCTGCCAGTTTTCCAGGAAGAGACATTCCCTCCAGAGCCGTTTTTCTTCTGGTCAGATCGCGGGCTTTTCGGGCTGCCTCACGGGCACGCTGCGCCAGCAGGGATTTCTCGCAGATTGTTTTTGCAACCGTCGGATTCTGCTCTAAGAAATAGGTCAACTGCTCACTTACAACACTGTCTACCGCACCACGTGCTTCGCTGTTTCCAAGTTTCTGTTTTGTCTGTCCTTCAAACTGAGGCTCAGAGATTTTAACACTGATGATAGCGGTCAGACCCTCACGAATATCCTCACCGGAAAGTGCTGCTTCGTTTTCTTTCACCAGTTTGTTTGCCTTTGCATAAGAGTTAAACGTCTTTGTCAGGGCATTTCTGAATCCGGCCAGATGGGTTCCACCTTCCGGAGTCGTGATATTGTTTACAAAACTGAAGGTTGATTCGTTGTAGGAGTCATTGTGCTGCATTGCAACCTCTACATAGACACCATCACGCTCGCCCTCACAGTAAATGACATTGTCATACAGAGCTTCTTTGCTCTTGTTCAGATACTGAACGAACTCTTTGATACCACCCTCGTAATGGAAGGTTTCTGTGCGCTCCTGTCCCGGTCTCTTGTCTGTCAGAACGATGCGCAGGTTTTTGGTCAGGAATGCCATCTCTCGCAGACGCTGACGCAGTACATCGTAGTCATATACTGTATCCTCAAAAATGCTTCCATCCGGGGAGAAAGTTACTTTTGTACCGGTCTGCTCTGCCGGGCAATCACCAACGACTTTCAGCGGATACATTGTTTTTCCACGCTCATAGCGCTGCTGATAAATGTGTCCGTCTCTGCATACCTGAACTTCCAGCCAGTTGGAAAGAGCGTTTACTACGGAAGCACCTACACCGTGCAGTCCGCCGGATACTTTGTACCCTCCACCGCCAAATTTTCCGCCTGCATGCAGAATGGTAAATACAACCTCTACTGCCGGTTTTCCGGCTTTGTGATTGATGTCTACCGGAATTCCACGTCCGTTATCGGTAACGGTAATGGTATCGCCTTCGTTGATTGCTACATTTATCTCCGAGCAAAATCCTGCAAGCGCCTCATCCACGGCATTATCCACAATCTCGTATACAAGATGGTGAAGTCCGCGGGAAGAAGTACTTCCGATATACATACCCGGTCTTTTTCGTACTGCTTCGAGACCTTCCAAAATCTGAATCTGATCTCCACCGTATTCTATACTCATTCCTGTCCTCCTACTGTTCTGCTATCGTGCCTTCCCTGACGAAAAACACTTTATTTATGTGAAATCTATTTTTAACAAATTCATCCAGACCCGTACATGTAATAATGGTCTGAATATCATGGATGCTGTTCAGCAGATAATTCTGCCGGTTGCTGTCAAGCTCTGACAACACATCATCCAGAAGTAACACTGGCGTATCGTGGATCAGCTGTTTTACCAACTCGATCTCCGCCAGTTTTAACGAAAGTGCAGATGTCCTCTGCTGCCCCTGGGAACCGTATTTGCGGATATCCGTCTCATTGATCAGGAAAGAAATATCATCCCTGTGTGGTCCGTAAGACGTCATTCCCATTTTCAGGTCCTTCATGCGGGATTCCTCCATGCTCACCGCCAGTTCCTTTGCCGTTGCAGAAGGTTCATACACAAGTTGCAGCGTTTCCTTATTTCCGGAAATATTCTGATGGATTCCCCGGACCATTTCATTCAATTCATTCAAAAATTCCTGTCTGCGCTGAATGATCTTCGTTCCATAGAGCACCAGCTGTTCATCCCACACCGGAAGCGTCGCCTCCAGATCCGGTCGGAAATGGATGTCCTTCAGCAGTTTGTTGCGCTGCTGCAGGATTTTGTGATATTTCGTCAGATTGTGCAGATAAATACTGTCTAACTGACTCAGTTCCATATCCATAAATCTGCGGCGCCCCGCCGGTCCGTCTTTGATAATATTCAAATCCTCCGGAGAAAAAACAACCAGATTCAGGATTCCAAACAGTTCTCCGGCTTTCCGGATCGGAATGCCGTTGACTGCGATTCCCTTGGAACTGTTTTTCTTCAGATGAATATCGATCCTGTTTTCCACACCGTTTTTTTCTACAATGGTGCGAATATGTGCCTCGTCCGCATCAAAACGAATCATTTCTTTATCCTTGCTGCCTTTGTGGGACTTTGTGGTTCCGCTGACATACAGGGATTCCAGCACATTTGTCTTTCCCTGGGCATTATCTCCGTACAAGATATTGGTTCCGGCATCAAAGGCGATGCCAAGAGCCTGATAGTTGCGAAAATTCTTTAATTCCAGTGATTTTATAATCATTTGCCGATCTGAACACTCTCTCCGTTAAATGTAATGACATCTCCTTCATGGAGCTTTTTGCCGCGCTGGTATTCTACTTCTCCGTTGACCTCTACCTGTCCGTCCTGGATCAGCATTTTGGCATCCACGCCGGAGCCAACCATGCCGGCAAGTTTCATTGCCTGGCCAAGTTTGATAAAATCATCTCTGATAATAACTTTTTCCATCTGTCTCTCTCCTGTATATCCGATGTTTATACGGTTGCTGCATTAAAGTTAACCGGAAGGATCAGGTATACATAAGTACCTGCATCGTCCTTGATAAAGCAAGGAGCTTTCGGGTTTACCATGTATAAAGTAACTTCTTCTTCATCAATGGCACGAAGTGCATCGATAAAGAAACGTGGGTTAAATCCAATCAGCAGATCTTTTCCTTCTTTGTCGATCTCAAGTTCCTCATTCATAGAACCTGCAAAGGAATTGATCTTTAACTGAAGGCTTCCGTCCTGAATATTCAGGATGATCGGTTTCTTGTCACCCTCGCGGATCAGCAGGGTTGCACGGTCAATACAGCTTAAAAACTCACGTTTGTTTACTTTTACCTTTGTGTCGTAATCAGAAGAAAGCATCTGATCAATGTGGAAATACTCGCCTTCAATCAGTCTTGATACAACCTTTGTCTGATCAAACTCAAATAAAATGTGGTTGTCTGCAAAATAAATGTCCACCATATCCTCCGCTTCACCGGTCAGGATTTTGCTGATCTCCTGAAGTGTCTTTCCAGGAACGACAACCTTTAACGGACTGTAGTTTTCTTTTAACTCAATATTTCGAATGGAAATACGGTGTCCGTCCAGAGATACGACTCTCAGACGGTTTTCATTGATTTCAAAAAGCTCACCTGTCATCAGTTTGTTTGTATCGTTATCTGCGATAGAAAAAATAGTCTGACGAACCACATCCTTTAACGTAAACTGAGAAATGCTGATGGACTCATTTTTCTCAATATACGGAAGATAAGAAAAATCTTCGCCGGATTTTCCTGCGATGGTAAATTTTGCTTTTTCACAGGTAATAATGGTCTGGAAAGAATCATCAGACTCGATCACAACTTCATTATCCGGGAGTTTACGAACGATCTCGGAGAAAAATTTAGCATCCAGTGCGATGATTCCTCTCTCAATGATCTCTCCTTCAATCACAGTCTCTATGCCAAGTTCCATATCATTTGCAGTCAGCTTGATCTCATTTGCCGATGCATCGATGAGGATACATTCCAGGATCGGCATGGTTGTTCTGGACGGAACAGCCTTTGATACAATGCTGACACCCTTTACCAGGTTTGCTTTTGAACAGATTATTTTCATAATGTTAATAACTCCTTTCAGGTATCATAGCTTCACGTAATATATCTTATCGGAAGTTGCTTGCCAACTTTCGATAAAAGGCACTGTTCTTGTGCCGCAAATCGATTATGAGGTTCGCACAGCGGTTCTCATAATGTATCTTATCGGAAGTTGCTTGCCAACTTTCGATAAAAGGCACCGTTCTTGTGCCGCAAATTGATTATGAGGTTCGCACAGCGGTTCTCATAATATATCTATATATAAATGGTTTTCGTCGTAATCGTCTTAGCGCATGTGTATAAGTGGATAACGTTCCGACACCTTACGTCAAGCGGATTCCCACCATATTTTATTCTGTTTTCTGCTGTGGATTTACTGCTTGCAGCCTGGGGACAATCTGTGAAAAATTCCGGCTCTCTCCGGCATCAGAGCACACCTTAAAGAATCTCACGTACATTTTCTCTCAAAGTGATCCCTGAGATTTCCGTTTTTCCACAGATTTCCACAACGCCTTTCTTTGTTATCTACATGCATATCGACATCTCATCCGCATGCTTTATCTGCTTATCCACATATTGTCCACTTAATTTGGGTTAATTTTCTTCTTTATCGTCTCTACGGTTTTTGCAACGGCTTCATCTGCACTGACATCCTCTGCCACCTTCTTGATTCCATGAACCACAGTGGAATGATCTCTGCCGCCAAGCACTTTTCCGATGGCTTCCAGCGATGCATCCGTCATATTTTTACACAGGTACATGGCGATCTGTCTTGGTTTTGCCACATCATTACTCCGGGATTTTGACAAAATCTGTTCGATACTGATACCAAAGTGCTCTGCAACCACTTCCATGATAAGCTGCGGCGTCACAATGCGGGGCTTGTCCGGTGAAATGATGTTCTGTAATTCCTTCTGTGCGATTTCCATGGTAATCTCCGTCTGAACCAGATTAACGTATGCCATCAGTTTATTTAAGGCACCCTCCAGCTCCCGGATATTCGATTTAATGTTAACCGCTATGTAATTCAGGATCTCATCACTCAGTTCAAATCCATCCCGCTCGGCTTTCTTTTTCAGGATTGCCATACGGGTTTCATAATCCGGCGAACCAATATCTGCCAGAAGTCCCCATTCAAAACGGGACCGAATGCGTTCTTCCAATGTTTCCATCTCTTTTGGCGGACGGTCACTGGATAAAATAATCTGCTTTTTCGCCACATGAAGCTCATTAAACGTATGGAAAAATTCTTCCTGTGTGCTTTCTTTTCCTATGATAAACTGCACGTCATCGATCAGAAGCACGTCAATACTGCGATATTTCTCCCGAAAACGGCTCATAGCAGTATTATTTCCATTTCTGATTGCCTCAATCAGTTCATTGGTAAATGTTTCCGATGAAACATACAGCACCTTCATCCCCGGATGATTTTCCTGAATAAAATGTGCAATGGAATGCATCAGATGTGTCTTTCCCAGACCTACACCGCCATATAAAAACAGCGGATTATAGATTTCGCCTGGCGATTCTGCCACTGCCAGCGATGCTGACTGTGCAAACCGGTTATTATTTCCCACTACAAATGAATCGAATGTATAGTTCGGATTCAGATTAGACCGTTCCGCTTCCTCTGTCGTAGCCTGCCGCGCCGGATGCGGCATTTTGAGTTTTCTGGCCTGTTCCGGAAGAACAAATTCAATCTCATATTCCATCCCGGTGATCTCTGCCACTGCTACCTTGAGCGGAAGGTAATACTTCTTACTAATATAAGTAAGTCCCATCTGCTCACTGGAAACCAGTACAAAAATACGATTATTCTGGATAGAAAAGATCTGAAGCGGCTTCAACCAGGTATTAAAAGAAATATCTGTCAGCTCATGTTCCCGTTTTACAGTCAGAAGTATCTCACTCCATTTTTCTTCGACTAACTGCATAACTATCTCCATTTCTTTATTAGTAGCGGTAAATATCCAATGTCTATGATAACTCAAATCGCGCCATTTTTCAACGAAAACTTCCGAACCGTACAGGGGATAATAGAGTGGTCAAAAATGGATTTTCGGGCGTTTTACACGTTTTTCTAAAACTTTTCAAATATCTATTGACTTGTCTGACTTTTTTTGTTATCATCCGAAATGATGCTACGAGGAATGGAGGTGTATCACATATGAAAATGACTTATCAGCCAAAAAAGAGACAGAGAGCGAAAGTTCACGGTTTCAGAAAAAGAATGAGTACAGCAGGCGGAAGAAAAGTTTTGGCCGCTAGAAGATTAAAAGGAAGAAAAAAATTAACAGCTTAGGCCACAACGTTTGTGGTCTTTTCTTCTCTTTAGACAAATTGTTGTAAAACAGAGGACAAGAGACATGCATTTTTCAGAATCATTAAAAAAGAACAGAGATTTCCGGACAGTTTACCGGGACGGCAGATCTTATGCAAACAGACTTTTAGTTATGTATACGCTGAAAAATGACTCGGACAGAAACAGATTAGGAATTTCCGTTAGTAAGAAAGTTGGTAACAGTGTTGTCCGGCACCATATTACCAGATTAGTAAGAGAAAGTTACAGACTACATGAAGAGATGTTCCATAGTGGTTGGGACATTGTAGTCATCGCAAGGGCAGGCGCAAAAAACGCATCATATCACGAAATCGAATCCGCATTGCTGCACTTGGGAAATCTTCAGAAAATTATGAACCCCGAAGAAAAGAAGATGGAATCACATTGAAAAAAGTATTGATTTTTTTAATAAAATGGTATCGTAAATATATTTCTCCGATGAAAACCACGAAATGTCCGTATTACCCGACCTGTTCCACCTATGGACTGGAAGCGGTAGAGAAATATGGAGCATGGAAGGGTGGATTACTTGCGCTCTGGCGCATTTTACGCTGTAATCCGTTCTCAAAGGGTGGTTACGATCCGGTTCCATGATTATAGGAGGCAACCAGATGGATTCCTTATTTTTACTTACACAGAATTCAGGTAAGATTTTAGGACCAATCGCAAAGGTACTCGGTTACCTTATGAACGCAATCTACGCTTTTATGGATAAATTTTTACACATCCAGAACGTAGGTTTAACAATCATCTTATTTACGATTGTTATCTATCTTTGCTTACTTCCGCTTACTTACAAGCAGCAGAAGTTCTCAAAGATGTCACAGATCATGAATCCTGAGATTCAGGCAATTCAGAAAAAATATAAAAACCGAAGAGATCAGGCATCCGTTCAGGCTATGAATGAGGAGACACAGGCCGTTTATCAGAAATACGGTGTATCTCCGTCCGGTAGCTGTGTATTTATGCTGATCCAGCTCCCGATCCTGTTTGCTCTCTATCGTGTTATTTATAATGTACCGGCATACATCACAAACGTTAAGAACACATTTGACGGCGTTGTAACCGGTATTATGGGTACCAGCGGATATCAGGATACCATGAACAGTTTCCTTGAGACAGTTTCCAAGAAAAACTCCGTATTCCGTGGTATTACTCTGAATTTTTCAGGAACATCTCAGCAGGCTCATGATTCTATCATTGACGTATTGTACAAATGTACCAGCGATAACTGGGCATTACTCCAGGATAAATTCAGTGGTCTGTCAGACATTATTGCAAATACCCAGTCTGCCGTAGAGCATTTCAATAACTTCCTCGGAATCAATATCGTATATTCTCCGAAGACAATTATTAGTACAAGTGCTCACGAAGGACATTACGTACTGATTTTTCTTGCATTACTTGTACCGATTCTTGCAGCTTTAACACAGTTCCTGAATATCCGTCTGATGCCGCAGGCAGCAACAAACGGCGGGCAGCAGGAAGCTATGGCAGGTCAGATGAAGATGATGAACTACATGATGCCTTTATATTCTGTATTCATCGTATTCTTCCTTCCGGTCGGTGTTGGTATCTACTGGATCGCAGGTTCCTTAATTCGAAGCTTCCAGCAGTTCCTGCTGAACAAGCATTTTGATAAAATGGATCTTGAAAAAATAATCAAAGAGAATCAGGCAAAAGCTACTGCAAAGAATAAGAAGAAAATTGAGAAAAAAGGTGTAGCCGGCGAGCAGATCACCAACGCAGCAAAACTCAACACACGTAATATTCAGTACAGATCCATGGCAGACAAAGCTGCTTCCGTTTCCAGCAAAGACATGAAACAGGACACAAACAAGAAATATAAAGAGGGAAGCATGGCTTCCAAAGCAAATCTTGTAAAAGATTTTAATAACAAAAATACAAAATAGGGGAGGGCATTGTAATGGATTTTATCGAATTTACAGGAAAAACTGTTGATGATGCACTTACAAACGCTCTGGTTGAATTTGGCGTAACAAGCGATCAGATTGAGTATGAAGTGTTAGAAAAAGGCAGTTCAGGATTTCTTGGATTCAACAGTAAACCGGCAAAAATCAAAGCCCGTAAAAAATATACCGTTGTAGATCATATCAGAAATTTTCTTTCCCAGGTATTTGATGCTATGGGACTGGAAGTTGAGATTCTGATCAAACCTTCCGATGAAGAAAATGTATACGATGTAGAACTGAAAGGCCATGAGATGGGCGTTCTGATCGGCAAACGTGGTCAGACACTTGACTCTTTACAGTACCTTACAAATCTTGCGATCAACAAACATTCTGAGACTTATACCAGAGTAAAACTTGATACTGAGGATTACCGTAAGAGAAGAAAAGAGACATTGGAGAATCTCGCAAAGAATATTGCTTACAAAGTAAAACGTACGAAAAAAGCAGTATCCCTTGAGCCGATGAACCCATTTGAGAGACGTGTGATCCATTCCGCACTGCAGAACGACCGTTACGTTTCTACACATAGCGAAGGTGATGAGCCTTACAGACATGTTGTAATTACATTAAAAAGACAGTAATTTTTGAGTTTATTTTAAATTAAAAAACTTTCAGCAAAGACGGATGTGGACACGGATAATTTTCTGTGTCTGCTGCGCCGCTTATATCCGCTTCCTTCCGCGAACTCACTTGCAAAACCAGCAAGCTCAAACACACTCACGGAAGCGGGCTATGCTCGCAGCCACAGAAAATTAACCTATCGTCCGGCATCCGTCTTTTGCTGAAAGTTTTCTTTACGTTATGAAATAAAAATATTATAATAAAAAACAAGATGCATAATTGTGAGAGTACGAAGTACGAAACAATTCGTATGGCATCTTTTGACCCCACCATCTAATTTATTTTCTATTAGATACTTTCGGATTCTTTGATTATAACAAAATAACTATCTTGAAATGTTCCGAAAGTATATTAATATTTAATCTGAGAGAAGAACACAAATATGAAAACTGATACAATCGCAGCGATTGCAACCGCCATGTCCAATTCCGGTATCGGAATCGTCCGCATCAGCGGAGATGAAGCGTTAGAAGTTGCAGATCGCATTTTTCGTCCAAAAAAGGGAAGCCGCAAGGTTTCCGATATGGAGACACATACCATCCATTATGGCTATGTGGTAGACGGTGAAGAAGTAGTAGATGAAGTTATGCTTCTGATCATGAAAGCACCACGCAGTTACACCTGCGAAGATACCATCGAGATTGACTGTCACGGTGGTGTTCTGGTTATGAAAAAAATACTGGAAACAGTTTTAAAATATGGAGCCCGCCCGGCAGAACCGGGGGAGTTTACAAAACGGGCATTCTTAAACGGACGTATTGATCTGTCTCAGGCAGAGTCCGTAATCGATGTAATTAACGCCCAGAACGAACTGGCCCTGAAGAGTTCCGTCAGCCAGTTACAAGGCGCCGTGTTGGAGAAAATAAAGGACATCCGTGCCGTTGTACTGCATGAGATTGCCTTTATAGAATCTGCTCTGGATGACCCGGAGCACGTCTCACTGGATGGCTATCCGGAACAGTTACACGGAATCATGAGCGATGCCCATGCCAAAGTAAAAAAACTGCTGGATTCTTCCGATAACGGAAAAATGTTAAAGGAAGGTATCAATACAGCCATCGTCGGCAAACCAAACGCCGGTAAATCTTCCCTGCTGAATATTCTGGTAGGTGAGGAGCGCGCTATCGTTACAGAGATTGCCGGTACAACAAGAGATATTCTGCAGGAGCAGATTCAGATCGGCGGCATAGGATTAAATGTCATTGATACCGCCGGAATCCGTGACACAGAAGATATCGTGGAAAAAATAGGTGTCAACAAATCCAGAGAATATATTGAAAAAGCAGATCTCATTATTTATGTAGTGGATTCTTCCACAGAGTTAGATGAGAACGATCAGGAGATCATTGAGGCCATTCAGGACAAAAAGGCCATCGTTCTTCTAAACAAATCGGATCTGGATACAAAGACAGATGCAACCGTGTTGGAGAAGCGTCTGAATAAACCGATTCTTTCTATTTCAGCGAAAAACAACACCGGAATCCATGAATTGGAAAAACTCATTGAAGAGATGTTTTTCAGCGGAAAACTGTCCTTCAATGACGAAGTATATATTACAAATATCCGTCAGAAAAATGCTCTGACAGAGGCAGAGAGCAGTCTGAAAATGGTGTTACAGAGCATAGACGACGGAATGCCGGAAGATTTCTTTACGATTGATATGATGAATGCCTATGAGGTTTTAGGCACGATCATCGGCGAATCTGTCGGTGAGGATCTGGTAAATGAGATCTTCAGTAAATTCTGTATGGGTAAATAGAGCAACAGTTCACTCATCATATGTATTAAAATCAATCATGCCTGCATGAGGAGATATCTGGGTACATAATGATGAAGGGAGCGCCTTTTTATAAGCAAAAGAGTTCGCTATGCGAACGCTCCTTCCTGAATGATAATTCAAGAAGGATTGGAAAAGTTCTGAAAAGACGGTTTGCGAATGGCGCGTGTGAACTGTGAAACAATATACAAGGAGAAATATATGCCAGTTGTAAAAGAAAATTATGATGTTTGTATCGTCGGTGCAGGTCATGCAGGCTGTGAAGCAGCCCTTGCCTGCGCACGACTGGGACTGGAAACCATTCTTTTTACCATCAGCATTGAAAGCGTAGCCATGATGCCGTGTAATCCGAATATCGGAGGCAGCTCCAAAGGCCATCTGGTACGCGAGATCGATGCCTTAGGCGGTGAGATGGGCGTCAATATTGACCATACCTTTATCCAGTCTAAAATGTTAAATAAATCAAAAGGACCTGCTGTTCATTCCCTGCGTGCACAAGCAGACAAAGCCGATTACAGCGCCAGAATGAGACAGGTATTACAGAACACCGATCATCTGACACTGCGTCAGGCAGAAGTTACCGAACTAATGGTGGAAGATAAGCAGATTCGCGGTGTGAAAACGTTTTCAGGTGCAGAGTATTATGCAAAAGCAGTTGTACTTTGTACCGGTACTTATCTGAAAGCCCGCTGTCTCTACGGAGATGTTGTCAACCACACCGGTCCAAACGGACTGCAGGCAGCCAACCATCTGACCGATTCTCTGGTTGCAAACGACATCGAAATGTTCCGCTTCAAAACAGGTACACCAGCTCGTATCGACAGACGTTCCGTTGATTTTTCCAAAATGCAGGAGCAGTTCGGTGATGAGAGAGTCGTACCATTCTCATTTACAACCAATCCGGATGATGTCCAGATTGATCAGGTAAGCTGTTGGTTAACATATACTAACGAAAAAACGCACGAAATCATTCGCGAAAATTTAAGCAGATCCCCGCTTTTTTCCGGTATGATCGAAGGAACCGGTCCGCGTTACTGTCCGTCTATCGAAGACAAAGTAGTAAAATTTGCAGATAAAAACCGTCACCAGGTATTCATTGAGCCAGAAGGAATTCATACCAATGAAATGTATATCGGCGGCATGTCCAGTTCCCTTCCGGAAGATGTACAGTACGCGATGTATCACACCGTACCGGGATTAGAGAATGTCAAGATTGTAAGAAATGCCTACGCAATTGAGTACGACTGTATCAATCCGCGTCAGCTGTATCCTTCTCTGGAGTTTAAGGAAATCTCCGGTCTGTTCAGTGGTGGACAGTTCAACGGAAGTTCCGGATATGAAGAAGCAGCCGCTCAGGGATTGATTGCAGGTATCAATGCCGCCATGAAAGTAAAAGGCAAAGAGCCTCTGATTCTGGATCGTTCCGAATCCTACATTGGTGTACTGATTGATGATCTGGTTACAAAAGAAAACCATGAGCCATACCGTATGATGACTTCCCGTGCAGAATACAGACTGTTACTTCGTCAGGATAACGCTGATCTGCGTCTGACCAGACACGGTTATGAAGTTGGATTAATTCCACAGGAACGTTATGATTATGTTGTGAAAAAAGAACAGCTCATCGAAGAAGAAGTACAGCGTGTAGAAACTGTTCATTTAGGAGCATCCGCACCGGTACAGAAATTAATGGCAGAATATAACAGTCAGCCACTCAATACCGGTACATCCCTTGCAGAACTGATTCGTCGCCCGGAATTAAATTATGATGTTTTGGCACCAATCGATCCGGAACGTCCGGAACTGACAGAGGATGTTCGTGAGCAGGTAAATATCAATATTAAATATGACGGATATATTAAACGCCAGATTAAACAGGTAAAACAGTTTAAGAAACTGGAAAGCAAAAAGCTGCCACCAAACTTTGATTACAATCAGATCAGTGGTTTGCGTATGGAAGCACAGCAGAAGCTAAACCTGTATCAGCCAATTTCCATCGGACAGGCTTCCCGTATTTCCGGTGTGTCTCCGGCGGACATTTCTGTCATTTTAGTATATCTGGAACAGTTACACTATCAACAGAAAAAAGAACAGGATAAATAGACGTATGAGTTATGATCTGACTAAATTCAAACACGGTCTGGAAGAACTGAATATCACTTTGACAGACGAACAGTTAGAACAGTTTCTACGGTATTATGAAATGCTTGTAGAAAAAAATAAAGTAATGAACCTTACCGGCATTACAGAATATGAAGAAGTTATTCAAAAACATTTTCTGGATAGTCTTTCTCTGATCCGCGTAATTCCGGATATCGCCAGCCAGGAACTGACCATCATCGATCTTGGAACCGGTGCTGGATTTCCGGGACTTCCATTAAAGATTGCCTTTCCGGAATTAGAGATTACCCTGATGGATTCTCTGAACAAACGAATCCTGTTTTTACAGGAAGTAATTAATGCACTAGATCTGAAAAAAGTATCTGCCGTTCACGGAAGAGCAGAGGAGATGGCTTCCAATGCTGCACACAGACAACAGTATGATCTCTGTGTTTCACGTGCAGTCTCCAATCTGGCAGTACTAACAGAATACTGTTTACCATTTGTAAAAAAAGGTGGATTGTTTGTTTCCTACAAATCTGCAGATTCCGATACAGAAATTCAGGAAGGGAAAAAAGCAATTTCCATTCTTGGTGGAAAACTTACTTCCGTAGACAAATTTCAGTTACCGGATTCCGATCTGGGACGTGCTCTGGTTTGTATCAAGAAAACAAAAGATACACCGAAGAAATACCCGCGAAAAGCAGGTACACCTGCAAAGTTACCACTTAAATAACAAGATGTTGAAAAATGGCAGTTCTATTTTTCTGAATTTATGAATCAAAAAGACACAGCAGAAATGTTTCACGTGAAACATATTTGCTGTGTCTTTTTATAATTATGAATGAAGAATAATATTTACCAGATGTACGAATTTATCTGGTGCTTCCATCTGAGGGAGACAAGTAGTATTTGCAATATACGCATCTTCAATTGCCGGATTGAACTCCTGATAATCATTAATTACATCTTCAATAAACGGATGCTCTTTTCCACCGATCAGGCAAATGCTATTGTTAATCTTCTTAATTGCAGATACAACATTAACATTGGTGTAGTAACTCTTGATGCTTGCAAGCAAATATTTTCCACCACCATCACCGATATGTGCAGCCTGATAATATGTCTGGATTGTTTTTTCAGAAACCATATGCCCTTTGTAATAATAGTTATTTACAAATGTATCAATGATTCGATTCTTACTTACTTCCATATTATAAATAAACGTACCAATGATCGGCAGTTCAATCAGGAACTTCAACATATTTTTTCTGCGTCCCGGTGCTTTTGCCAGCTCATATAAATCTGTCGGTGTTACACCAACGATCTTGTCATAATATTTAGACTCCATCTGACATCCCATGATTACAAAGGAAAGGGAATCTCCAGTAGCAATAACATCTGTCTTTTCTCCAATTACTGCATGAATAAAATCATTTACTAACTGAACATACAAATAATTGGTGTAGGTCATATTCGGTTTCTCAGAACGTCCACATCCCAATAAATCAATGGCATACACAGTATGATCCTCAGACAGTTTCTTAATCACGGCCTCCCATTCATAAGAAGATGAGGTCGAATCTAAATCATGGATCAACAATACCGGCTTTCCTTTTCCGCTTTTTGTATAATAGATATTTCCATATTTCCAGTGATAGTATTTTCCACCACCGGTTGGTAAATGGTCTGTCATATGTGAGAAAACACTGATCAACTTATTAATAACAATAATCAGACCAGCCACAATACATAGTAATAATGCGCTATTCTTAATATGTTTTTTCATCAATAAACCCCTTTCGCACTTAGTCATTTTAATACCTATATTATAATCCATTGCTCCTTGAGATACAAATACTTTTTTATATATCATTCACTCCATCCCATAAATTTGTAAACGTTTCACGTGAAACATTTTCCCCATCCACTTCTATTTTTATCCATGTTTCACACTTTTTTAGATGTTTCACGTGAAACATTTTGTTTTTTTGTAGATATCCTTTTTAAAAAGTGTTATACTCAAAAAAGTAATTATTTCACAGTATAAAAATGCCAATAATGTGTAGATGTGCAGTGATTCCCCAAAAATATATCAGCTTACAATGATCTGAATCACGTAACATATCATAAGTCTCACACATGTATGGCTGGTTTTCTTCATAAATACTGATGAAATTAGAGTATAACTAACAGGAATGAGGAAACTTATGGGAAGAATTATTGCAATTGCAAATCAGAAGGGTGGCGTTGGAAAAACAACCACAACCATTAACCTTTCTGCCTGTCTGGCAGAAGCCGGCAAAAAAGTACTGACAATTGACATGGATCCACAGGGAAATACCACCAGTGGATTAGGTGTCGATAAAAACGAATGTGAAAATACGGTCTATGAATTAATTCTTGGAGAGTGCGATTTTCAGGAATCTCTTGTACATACAGAATTTGAAGGTCTGGATCTGATTCCCTCCAATGTCAATCTGGCAGGAGCAGAGATTGAATTATTAAACATTGAGAACCGTGAATATGTACTTCACAACGAAATTGAAAAAGTAAAAGATGATTATGATTTTATCATCATCGACTGCCCTCCTTCCTTAAATATGCTTACTGTCAATGCTATGACAACTGCCACAACCGTTCTGGTACCAATTCAGTGCGAATATTATGCACTGGAAGGTCTGACACAGTTAATGTACACCATCAATCTGGTGCAGGAACGACTGAATCCATTATTAAAAATGGAAGGCGTCGTATTTACCATGTATGATGCACGTACAAATCTTTCTCTCCAAGTTGTGGAAAATGTCAAAGAAAATCTGGACACAACCATTTATAAAACCATTATTCCGCGAAATGTAAGACTGGCAGAAGCACCAAGTCATGGAAAACCGATCAATGTATATGATTCACGGTCAACCGGTGCCGAAAGCTACCGTTTACTTGCGCAGGAAGTAATAGACAGAGAGGACGATTAATTAATATGGCAGCAAAAAAAGGTGGGCTCGGAAAGGGATTGGATTCCCTTCTCGTCAACAAAGTAAATAAGACAGAAGCTACAGAAAAGCCTGCTGCAGCTTCCACCACAACAGCTACAAAGAAACGGAGTACAAAAAAGGAAACACCTGACAGTATGGTAAAAATCTCCCTGGTGGAGCCAAACCGGGAGCAACCAAGAAAGCATTTTGATGAGGACGGATTATTAGAACTGGCAGAATCCATCAAACAATATGGCATTTTACAGCCGTTGTTAGTGCAGGAAAAGAACGGATATTATGAAATCATTGCAGGAGAGCGCCGCTGGAGAGCAGCAAAACTGGCTGGTTTAAAAGAAGTACCTGTCATTATCCGCAAACTTAGTGATCAGCAGATCGTAGAGATTTCACTGATTGAAAATATCCAGCGTGAAGATCTGAACCCGATTGAAGAAGCACAGGCTTATCGCAGATTAATGGAAGAATTTCATCTGAAGCAGGATGAAATCGCAGAACGTGTTTCCAAGAGTCGAACAGCAGTAACCAACTCCATGCGTCTGCTCAAGCTTTCCAAACAGGTTCAGCAGATGGTAATCGATGAAATGATTTCCACCGGTCATGCCCGCTGTCTGATTTCCATCGAAGATCAGGAACTGCAGCATCAGCTGGCGCTTCGTATTTTTGATGAAAAACTCAGTGTACGTGAAACTGAAAAACTGGTCAGAAAGCTGATGCAGGGCGATGATACTCCAAAGAAACCGGAAAAAGATCCTGTATTATCCGCTATTTATGCAGATCTGGCAGATCAGATGAAACGTATCTTTGGAACCAAAGTAGAAATTCATCAGAAAAATGACCAAAAAGGAAAAATCGAAATCGAATATTATTCACAAGATGAATTAAACCGTCTGATTGAACTTATTCAAAGTATTAAGTAACCCCGTAACGTTTGCAGGACATCAGAACCTAACATCTGCCAGAAACTGAATACAATACACTGAAAATAAAATGCTCTGGAATCACAGATATCATCTGATTGTCCGCAAATTTTTTAAACAAGTGAGGATTAAACATTGGATTATTTAAAATTACATATTGAAGATCTGACCGGCATCAGCCTTGATGTGATCACTGCCGGTCTCGCCGCTCTTGTTCTGATTCTGATAATCATCATGATTGTAAACGGAGTCAAGATGCGCAAACTAAAAAAACGCTACGAAGCATTTATGTCCGGCAAGAATGCCGCTTCCTTAGAGGACACACTGGTAAAACGTCTGAATCAGGTAGATGATCTGATTGCTTCCGATGAAGAAACAAAACGCAAAGTTCAGATGGTTCTTGACCACCTTGACAACACTTACCAGAAAGTCGGACTTGTCAAATACGATGCCTTCAATGAGATGGGCGGCAAACTTTCCTTCTCCCTTGCACTGTTAAACCGCAAAAACGACGGATTTATCATCAACGCAATGCACAGCAGAGAAGGATGCTACACTTATATCAAAGAGATTATCAACGGCAACTCTGTGATCATGCTTGCAGATGAAGAAAGAGAAGCCCTTGATATGGCATTGGAAAACACCTACGAGCAGGGAAAATAGTCTATGATACATACATTTTTAAGATCTATTGGATTTCGCGATCTTACAAAAAATGCAGAACTGTATCCCGTATTGGAATCCATTTTGAATCGTCCGGATGATCAGACCATCGTAACTGATGAACATGGAAATGAATTTGCATGTTTCTCCAAAAACTTTGGAACTGACATCGGCATAACCGTTTGTGGAAATTTCATCAACGACAAAGAATTTCGCATGGAATATTATTATCCTTATCTGCATGGTTCTCAGATTACCACAAATGAGATGATTGAAATCGAACGCCATGCGGGAAGAGAATCATTTGCCGGAATCTGCGATGAATTAAAATTAGGTGTCACACTGATTTTTTATATTGAAAACATCGCAGATGTGCTTCATGAGAAAAAATATGTGCTTCATGGCACACGGGGACCGGAGAACGCTGTATTAGCAGGTCTGTCCACCGGTGGAAAAATTCTGCTGCCGGTTATGAAAACAAGCAAGATGCTGGCAAACAAAGAAAAATCTTCCGAACAGAGGTTAAATCTGATAAAGCAGGCACGGGACGGAAACAAAGGTGCCATGGAAAACCTGACCATGAATGACATGGATCTGTACTCCTCCCTTTCCAGACGTGTCATGAAGGAAGATGTTCTTTCCATCGTAGAGAGCAGTTTCATTCCATACGGAATCGAAAGTGATCAGTATGTTGTGATCGGAGAAATTCTGAATTTTTATGAAGCAGAAAACAATCTGAGCAATGAAAAGCTCTGGATTCTGACCCTCAACTGTAACAACCTGATTTTTGACATTTGTATCAACCAGAAAGATCTGCTAGGCGAACCGGAAGTAGGACGCCGTTTTAAAGGCAGAATCTGGCTACAGGGACATGTCAATTACGGGTATTAATTTCATACAGTGATACATTATATTAAATATAGAGCATTTCCTGTATACACAGACCACACAAAAACAAACACAGGAAATGCTTTATTATTTTTATTATGATAAAGTGCAGGAAAATACTTTTTTATAATAACATAACAATAGAAGTAACAATTTTACATAATGTAGGAACTGCCTTTTTATTACGATCGCATTTTTAGGATGAATGCTTGCAGAAAACATGGTTCTCTGCTATGATAGAGAAGTTAGCAATCATATTTTTATGTTCTCGTAGTTAAATGGATATAACAAGCGCCTCCTAAGAGAAAGCCGAGGCATTCCCCAAAGGGAAAAAATGAAAAACAACTTTCAGTTCGAATCTATTCTGAAA
>QWCK01001159.1_pt1 | contig 40484 bp, 37 predicted proteins | sample 1972571 | NCBI WGS metagenome assembly QWCK01 (sample SAMN09866710, study PRJNA288562) | Human gut metagenome isolate term2_stool, whole genome shotgun sequencing... | isolation source: gut | host: Homo sapiens | place: USA: California | reverse complement strand
AAGCCTTGTTTTAAAACGATTTGTTTTGCTGCTTCAGTTGCTTCTAATCCTGGGGGCACTGGAAGTGTGAATGACATTTGAACCATTCCATCATTTAAAGCATCACCATAAGGTTTAACGGCTGTTAAATCTACTTCTTGTGCTTCCTCATTCATATTTGTGTTTAATTTCATTCCAGCTGTCATGCGTCTTCCCTCCCTAACATAAGAGTAATGAATGGATTGAAGTATCCTTCGGTTTTCTTGGCAACACCTTCAAGACCTTTACCGCCATCGCGAGCTCTCTTAACATCACCAAATTTACCTTCTTCAATAGTTTTGAAGATTCCATCTTTTTCAATTTGAACTAAAAGATCGTCGGCCTTGTCCATAACTTCATGGGCACGTTGTTCCATCATTCCGCCTGGTTTGAATTCAATTTCATCCCCTAGGTCTCTCATGTTGTTGAAGATGTATTCAGCATTTTCAATTCCTAGGTAACGGTCGTGTAAGTGAGGTGTATGAACAGCTTCTGTCCACATACCTAATAATTGTAGACCTTGTTTGGTAATGATTGAAACGATGTTAAACAAAGCATCTTGAATATGGCCTCGGATAATGTTTCCTGTCATGAATTTTGTTGGAGGCATGTATTTTAAAGGTGCATCAGGGAAGATTTGTCTTGCCATTTGTGCTTGGGCTAATTCGTAGATGAATCCGTTGGTAATGTCTGGATCCATTTCGAAACAGTGACCAAGACCCATTTGTTCTTCTGGAAGTCCTGCTTTTAAGGCAAATTGTTCGTTCATGTATTGAGAAGCAAGTACTGTATGGGCTTCTTCAAAGGCATCAGCTGTTGTTAAATAGTTATCTTCACCAGTGTTGATAATAATTCCTGCATAACCATTGATTACACGAGAGAAGTATTGGTCAACTAGGGTACGTTGCATGTTGATATCACGGAAGAGGATTCCATAAAGAGCGTCATTTAACATAACGTCTAGACGTTCCATGGCTCCCATTGCAGCGATTTCTGGCATACAAAGTCCTGAACAGTAGTTACAGATTCGGACGTATTTTCCGCCTTCTCTTTCTGCAACTTCATCTAGGGCTTCACGCATTAAGCGGAAGTTTTCTTGAGTTGCATAGGTTCCCCCAAATCCTCCTGTTGGAGCATGGTAGGGAACAAAGTCCAATAAGGATTGTCCTGTTGTACGGATTACAGCTACGATATCTGCACCTTCAAGAGCGGCTGATTTAGCTTGAACAATATCTTCGTAGATGTTACCAGTTGCTACGATAACATATAACCAAGGTTGTTCTCCTTCGCCAACTCGATCGATGTATTCTTTACGTTTATCTCTAGCTGCATCTACAACCTTCATGCGTTCTTTAGCTAATTCAAAGATTTTTTCTTTTACTTCTTCTAGAGGATGTTCTTTTAATTCTAATAGGTTTAAGTTACCTGCTGCAACATCTTCTGCAATTTCTTGTGGGCTCATGCCAGTTTCAATCATGGCATTTCCTAAGTAATAACTTATCCCACGGCCCAATTTGCCTTCGTCGTGAATTTGGTCAACGACAACATTTGGCATTGGAACTTTGTCTTGGTCTTCGCCATCAATTCCAAAAAGTCTAAGAACGGCTCTTTCTGTAGATACTGTTGTATGTGCATCAATAAATTCTTGCACTTGGTCAGCAATACGGGCCGCAGCACTTCTTGAAGAATCAATTAGTTTTTGGTCTAAATTTAGTTTCCCCATTGTTTCACCATCCATTTTTTAAAGTTTTTTCAGCATAGTCTATGACATCTTTCGGCAATCCCATAATTTTTCCAATTTGGATTGCGTCTTTCGGTACATCGTTGGAACGAGGTACTTCTTTTAAACGATAGTCCATATACTTATTTAATATTTTTAGTTTATCTTCAACATCTTGTTTGCTTTCGTCATCAAAGTCAAAGTCAGACAGTCCAATAACTTGTAAATGTCGAACCCCTTCCAGGTCAGTGACCTTGTCAAAGTGGGTTGTTAAGACAGTAATGGCAGAAGCGCTTTGTAGCTTGTGGACAATAGATAAGCTAATGGCATACCCCTCAATAGGGTTGGTGCCACGGGCTAATTCATCAATTAAGATCAATCCGGGATCGGTACTCTTATCTAGGGCCTTGACTACTTGGGCGATTTCTGCACCAAAGGTGGACAAGCCTGAGTCTGTTGATTGTTCGTCGCCTATTGATGTGAATATATAGTCATTTAAACCCATTTCCATAGATTTTGCAGGAACAAGGATGCCACATTGACCTAAGTAAGCTAAAAGCCCTAAGAGCTTCAAACTGATTGTTTTACCTCCCATGTTGGCTCCTGTAATACAGGTTACTCCTTCCTCCACAGAAATGGAAATTGGTGTGAATGTTAAGTTGTTCTTTTGAAGATTGTGTTCAATCTTCGGATGTCTTCCCTCGCAAAGACTGATTCGATGTTCTTTTAGGATCTTTGGCTTTACCCCTTTTATTTCTAAAGAAAATTTTGCTTTAGCCAAGATCAAATCTAGGTTTGCAAGGTGGTGGATATTTGTTGTCAGTTCCTTGTTGTATTTGGCTATTTTAGCCGTTAATTCTCTACGAATATTAAACTCTTCACGTTCTTCAGCTTCTTTTAATTGGTCAATTTTTGCTTCCTGTTGGTAGAGTGAGTCTTCCTTCTTTAGTGTGTAGACTAGGTTAGAATAGGATTCTGAAGCGAAGGTTAGATAAGGGCAGTCTTCCACCCGTTTTTTTAACTCTTCGTTACTCTTGGAAACAACAATTGATTGGTCAGGATTTAATGAAATTTGATAGTTTTCCTGGATCTTCTTTCGGTGGTTCCGAATGGCAATCCGCACATCTCGATTGATTTTTGAAATTTCATCCCTGATTCTGGCCAGTTCTTCTGAATAGGAATCATAGAGATAAAAAGTATCTCTGGTAGATCCTTCAGGATTCAAAACCTCAGTCAATTCTTGAATGGGCCGAATCTCTGTCTCTTCAAAAGAAGGTGCCTTGCTGGATTCAAGATAGGCTTTTAAATCATCTAGTAAAAAGACAAAAGCTTTTACTTCGAAAAGCTCAACTTCTGACAGGACGTTTTTTTCAACAGACCGTTGTATGGAAAAACGAATGTCCTTGCATAGACCCAATATTTCATCGAGTCGCATAGTTGAGTCTAGTGAAGCAAGATAGTTCATATAGGCTTCTACTTGGTCCAGGGTTTTTTCCAAATATTCCTCAGCCCCTCTTGGATAGGGCTTAATGGCTTTTTTATAGTCTAAACCAAAGGGTGTTTGGGTTGTAATCCTTTGTAAACACCAGGTGAAGTCTAATACATCTTCAACTTTTTTTACTCTTTTCATGAAGATTCTCCCATCATGACATCCTCGACCGGTATTCCCTTTAAGGCATTTTCCATGGATTCTTTAAATTGGAAGGGCTCGAAGCGATAGCCTTGGGTTGCATAGGGGTTGACAGTTACCAAGACCAATTCCGACTTGTGGAAAATAGCCAGGTTTAAACCCTTGCGTTGGCATCTTTTGAGTTCTCTCTGACTGACAAAAATTTTGGTTGCATCTTTAACAACAAAAATCATGTCTTGGAGTCGATCGGTTGCTTGCACCAAATCAACTAGGGTCTTAGTTGTTAAGGCCCCGGAAAGAACAACAATCTTACTGTCTTCTTTAAATTCTGCTGCAATTTTTCCTCCAGCATTTAAGCTAGTTTGCAGGGGAATTTCTCTTACTTCTCCCTCTTGGGAGATGATGCCATAACTATCTCGATCGAGTAAATCTCCTATTTTATCCCGGTAAATATCAATAACCGGCAGTGAAAACAAGCTGGCAACATAGGCTGTCCTTTTGACAACTTCTGTCATAGATCGATGAACGCTGGCCCCAGCTGCTAGGACTGCACATTGAGTAATCTCAGGTGCGGCAGATGTCTTACGGTCAATCGCGCCATCTAGGATGGCAAGTTTTGCTCCGTAGGCAATCATCTTGTCCAAAACGACTTTTGTCTCTGCTAGGGTTTGAGGTCCGGAAATTTGAATATAGCCATCATACTTAACCCGCCCTAATAGGACGGATCCTAGAGGAGTCTCGTAGGACGTCATCTCTAGGATTTCAACTACTGCATCTGAAAGTTTTAGTAATTCCGTCGTTGTTGCAACGAGACTCCCTCTAGTTAAATATATTGTTGGCTTTTCTGTTTCCGTAACAATATCCATCCTTTCCCCATCACGACCGATGGATGTAATCCCTACAGGAATTCCATCTTCATCGGCCATGCTGAGGATATGATTCAAGGTCACTGTCTTTCCTGAGTTCTTACTCATACCGATAATTGACATGGTTTGATATTTTTTTGTAACTTCCTCAAGAAAAGACATGGTTCACCTCTAAATGTTCTTATTTGTTTCTTTCGTGACGGCGTAAGTGGGCTGGTTCTTGAGCTCTTACTTCATCACCTTTTAGTAATTCACTAATACCATCGTCTGCTTCAGCTTCAGTGTAGAATGGATCTTCATCAACAACATAGTTTGGTTCTGTGTATGTTGTGATTACACCTTCGTAGTTTCTCAAGCAGATCTTGGTTGGAGATTGAGAAATAATATATTGTGGCATAACTGGAGTTTTTCCTCCTCCACCAGGAGCGTCAACTACGAAAGTTGGTACGCAGTATCCGGAAGTATGGCCACGTAAGCCTTCAATAATTTCAATACCTTTAGCAACTTTAGTTCTAAAGTGTTCAATACCCATGGAAAGGTCACATTGGTAGATGTAGTAAGGACGAACGCGAATAGCAGCTAGTTTTTGTACTAGGGTTCTCATTGTTCTTACAGAGTCATTTACACCGCGAAGTAATACGGATTGGTTTCCTAGTGGAATACCTGCATCAGCTAATTTAGCACAAGCTTCAGCACTTTCTTTTGTGATTTCTTGTGGGTGGTTGAAGTGAGTGTTTAACCAGATTGGATGGTATTTTTTCAACATGTTAACTAAATCGTCAGTGATACGTTGTGGGCAAACAACTGGAGTTCTGGATCCAATACGAATGATTTCAACGTGGTCGATTTTGCGAAGTTCGCTAATAACATATTCTAGACGTTCGTCAGATACCATTAAAGCATCCCCACCGGAAAGAAGTACGTCACGAACAACTGGTGTTCTACGGATGTAGTCGATACATGCATCTAGACGTTCTTTTGTTACACCGGAGTCATGGCTTCCTGCGAAACGACGACGTGTACAGTGTCTACAGTACATAGAGCACATGTCAGTGATTAAGAAAAGAACACGGTCTGGATAACGGTGAGTTAATCCTGGTACTGGTGAGTCTTCATCTTCACTTAGTGGGTCAGTCAAGTCAGATCCAGCAATGTGTGTTTCAAGAATTGTTGGAATAGCTTGTTTTCTGATTGGGTCATCTGGGTTAGATGGATCGATTAAACTTGCATAGTAAGGTGTAATACCCATACGGAATTTGTTTAGTACTTGTTGGATATCTTCTTTTTCTTCTTCAGTTAAGTCAAAAAGTTTTCCTAGAGTTTCAACATCGTTAATACGATTTTGAACTTGCCAGTGCCAGTCATTCCATTGTTCATCTGTTACATCTTTGTAAAGTTCGATTTCTCTAAAATTTCTCATTTTTTCTCCCCTTTATTTGCTTAGGCAAAAAGTTTTTCGTATAGATCTCTAAGTGGTTTACATTCTCTCATGATTTGAAGAGTGATTTCTCCATGGCCCTTAGTGTAACCATTACCAATCATCATGTTGACGTCTTTACCAACACCTTCAGCTCCTAAAGCTGCTTTAGTGAAGCTTGTAGCCATACTGAAGAAGTAAACAAGTCCGTCATCTTTTGTAGAAAGGATAGAAGCCATTTCAGTGTTTTCAACGTTTACACAGTTGATTACTACATCGCAAAGTTCTCCATTGGTAACTTCTTCGATTTTCTTTAAAGTTCCAACAGCATCAGTAGCGTCTGCTTCTAAGCATACATCAGCAAGACCCATTTCTTTGATTTCTTTGAAACGAGTGTCATCATAGTTTAAGCAGATAACTTTACCTGTAGGTCCAACACGACGTTTTGCTTCGTATAAGCAAAGCATACCAGCTTTACCAGGTCCACCAATAACTGCAACAGTTTCGCCAGATTTAGCAATTTTAGCAGTTTGTGCTGGAGCACCTGCAACGTCAAGTACAGAAAGTACAAGATTTTCTGGTAGGTCACTTGGAATCTTGGCATAGATACCAGATTCAAAAAGAATAGCCTTACCTTTGATATCTACTTGGTCGATTTCTGGACGAATTTCAATGATTTCGTCAATGCGAAGTGGAGTTAAGGAAAGAGAAACTAAAGTAGCAATTTTGTCGCCAACTTTAAGGTCTGTTTTTCCTTCTAGAGCAGGTCCAACTTCTTCAACAGTACCAATAAGCATTCCACCGGATCCAGTTACTGGGTTTTGGTGTTTACCACGGTCTTCAACGATTTTTAAGATGCTTTTTTTAGTTTCTTCAACATCTTTACCTGCAGCGTTGTAGATTTGAGTAAAGGATGCAGAGTCAATGTTTAAAGTTTGTACATCAATTCTAATTTCGTTGTCGTAGATTTCCATGTCGTTATCTACTTTGATTGCTGGTTGTGGTAGTACATTTTTAGGTTCAATAACCCGGTGAGTACCGTATTTGTTTCCTTTTTTCATAAGATCAATCACTCCTTATTAAATATTTTTTATTTCATAGCAGGAAGGTCGTCTGGAACAATTAGTTCACAACCTGTTGCTGCTTTGATTTCATCTAAAGTTACATCTTCAGCTAGTTCAAGTAATTCTAAGCCGTGTTCAGTTGGTTTCATAACGCCCATTTCAGTGATAATCAAAGAAACGCAGTTACGACCAGTCATTGGAAGGCTACATTCTTTAAGGATTTTGTGGTTTCCTTTTTGAGTGTGTTCCATGGCAATAATTACATGCTTTGCTCCAGATACAAGGTCCATTGCTCCACCCATTCCTGGAACCATTTTTCCTGGAATCATGTAGTTAGCAAGGTTTCCTTTTTCGTCAACTTGTAAGGCTCCTAAAACAGTGTAGTCAACGTGGCCTCCACGGATTAGACCGAAACTTACATCACTTCCGAAGAAGCAACCAAAAGGTCTAATGGTAGCAGCTCCGCCACCTGCATCAATTAGGTAGGGATCTTCTTCGCCTTCTTTAGGTTTTTGTCCTGCACCTGTGTATCCATTTTCTGAATCGAATACTACGTGTACATCGTCTGGAATATAGTGAGATACAAGTGTTGGAAGACCAATCCCTAAGTTTACAATATCGCCATCGTCAAATTCTTTGGCTACACGTTTTGCTATGAATTCTTTAATTTGTTGTTTATCTTTCATTCGTTAATGGACTCCCTTCAACAATATAATCGACGACGACACCTGGTGTTACCATCTCATTGCTGTCGATTCCCCCAATGTCTACTAAATGGTCTGCTTCCATAATAACTGTGTCTGCAGCAAAGGCCATAACTGCATTAAAGTTTAATGCAGATCCTCTGTATTTAGTGTTTCCATATTTGTCAACTTCATGTCCACATAATAAGGCAAAATCAGCATGCAATGGTTCTTCAAGGATGTATTTCTTTCCTTGAACTTCAACAATTTGTTTGCCTTCTTCGATTTCAGGAATTCCAACGCCAGTGCCTGTTAAGACACCACCCAGGCCATATCCACCTGCACGAATCCTTTCAGCCAAAGTTCCTTGGGGTACCAAGGTTACTTTTGTTTCATTTTCATTCATTTGGCGACCAGTTTCTTTGTTGGTACCAATATGAGATGCAATGACGTGTTTAACTTTTTTCTTGGCAATTAACAGTCCAACACCATAGTCAATGTAGGCTGTATCGTTGCCGATGATTGTTAAATCCTTAAGGTCTGTTTCATTTGCAATGTAGTTGATGATGTTATGTGGAGTTCCGCAACCAAGGAAGCCCCCGATCATAAGAGTATCCCCATCTTTAATTTTTGAAACAGCTTCTTTAACGCTTATAACTTTATCCATAAAAACCTCCCTAAATCATGGTTAAAACTATTTAGATAATGGTTTTAAACTTAAAATTTCACGAGCTTCAGCTGGAGTTGCAACTTCACGACCTAATAATTTAGCCATGTCTACAACCTTCTTAACTAATTCTCCGTTTGATTTTGCTAAAACACCTTTTTCAAGGTAAACATTATCTTCGAATCCAACCCGGGCATGTCCACCCATAATGATTGCTAAGCAAGCCATTGGGATTTGATGACGACCAACGCCACCAACAGTCCAAGTAGATCCTTCTGGGATTGAGGTTGACATAATCACTAGGTCTCTTGCACTTGCTGTCATTTGTACACCAAGTACAAAGTCAAAGTGCATAGGAGCCTTAATAAAACCTTGTTTGTGGTAACGGACAGCAAGGTCTACCATTCCTTTGTCAAAAACTTCAATTTCAGGTTTTACCCCACGTTCAATCATAATTTCGCCGAAGTTTTTAATGGTATTTTCTGTATTAATGAAGATTTCGTCTCCACCAAAGTTTAAAGTACCACAGTCTAGTGTTGCCATTTCTGGTCCGAGTTCAGTTGGTTCAAGACGTTCAAGGTCTGTCATTCCTACTGCTCCACCAGTGGATGGTTGAATAATAACATCTGGGCAAACTTCGCGGATTGCATCCATACATTCTTTAAAGCGAGCCTTGCTTTGAGTTGGAGTCCCATCATCTTCACGTACGTGTAAGTGGATGATACTAGCCCCAGCATCATAAGCTGACTTAGCTTCTCTTTGAATTTCTTCTACAGTATATGGAACGTTTGGATTTTGCTCTTTTGTAACTTCAGCTCCACAAATGGCTGCTGTAATAATTAATTTTTCCATATTTAGTTCCTTTGACAATCTTTTGGAGTAACACAGATACCTTTTGCTTTACATACGATTTCTGGTTCTTCCAAAACATCACAAGCTGATGCAGAGATGTCAGGTCTAGATGTAATTACCTTGCGAGCTTCAAATTCCATTTTTCTAGAAGTGTTACCTTTTTCAGAAATGTAACCTACAGCTTCAATATAGTCTCCAGCGTGAACAGGTGCTAAGAAGTCTACATCAGTGTATTTGAAGAATAAACCTTCATCCCCATCTTCACGAATCAATAGTTCTGTAGCAACATCGCCAAATAAGGCTAACATGTGTGCACCGTCAACTAAGTTTCCACCGTAATGAGCGTCTCCTGCACTCATTCTTAAACGAATCATAACTTTTTCCATAATAACCTCCTGAAATTCATAAAATACGTTTTCACAACAGGATTTCCTAGAAACCTTTGAGCGAAGATTTCTGGCCTTGTCTAGCAAGATCCACCCTGTCTACTCAACAAACGCCTATGAGCATTGAACTCTAAGTTCAAACATGACAAAAAGAGCTTAATTTAAATAAAACAACCCCTTAAGATGCATTACATAAAATAGCTCTCCATATCATCAAGATATGACAGTTGGTAAAATCTACTCTCACTCAACCTGGCATCAAAGATGCCATCGGCGACAGAAACCTTCACTATGTACGTTACCCTTCTGACGCAACCTCTATCTTAAAACCGTTTGAACTTATCGTAACTTAATAATACACCATTTTTTTATTTATTGCAATGTAAATTGTGAAAAATTTTACCATCCCAGTCCCTTTTTCCCAGGATAGACCCAAGCTTTTCTCCAATAAGCTCCTCAAGCCAAAACTAGGCTTTGAGTCATTGTAAACCCTCTCCCTATTTTTTATGGCAATCTGTGGTTTTTTAGCTTTTCCTAATTTTTTTCAGTCCCTTCTCATTTGCTCGTATAAAAATGTCGTCCTGAAAATTCCTTCTATAAATATGACTTCAAAAGATGGGATCAAAAACTCCTTTCTTCTACTCTCCAAATGAAAAATCAGTCTCTTAACTTTCTTCTTAGAATTTGAATCCAAAAAATTTAATATTATTATATCTTATTTTTAAGTCTGTCAAATTTTAAACAAATATTCTTCTATATGTTTTATTTTTTATATATTTATATGGTTTCTTTTTGAAATTCTTGTTATAATAGTGACAAAGGATGGTTGTCATTTTATTGTCAATTTCATACCGTCATGATGGGAGGAGGAATCTTTCATGAAGAAATTTAGTAATGCCTGTGTAAACTTAATGCAAAGGTATCTACCTGATGCCTTTATCTTTGCTATTATCTTAACAATTTTAACCTTTGTTTTAAGCTTAATCACTACAGGTCAGAGTGTTATGGAACTTGTTGTCCACTGGGGTGACGGAGTTTGGTCTCTCTTGGCCTTCACCATGCAAATGGCTTTGGTCTTGGTTTTAGGTAATGCCCTAGCCAGTTCAAAACCTATCAAAAATCTCTTGGTTAAAATTGCCAGTCGTGTTTCTACACCCAATGGTGCAATTATGTTGGTTAGTTTTGTATCCGCTGTTGCCTGTTGGTTAAACTGGGGATTCGGTTTAATTGTCGGCGCTCTCTTGGCAAAGGAACTTGCAAAAAGAATTAAAAACGTTGACTACCGCCTACTTATTGCTTCGGCCTACTCCGGCTTTGTCGTTTGGCATGCTGGTGTATCAGGATCCGTTCCTCTGGCTGTTGCAAGTAATGTAGATGAAGTTATAAAGGTTACCCAAAATGCTTTATCTACTACCATTCCTGTTACAGAAACCCTCTTCTCTTGGCAAAACCTAGTTATGGTTTGGGTTGTCATCTTTGCCCTTCCCTTTATTAACCGGGCCATGCATCCAGATCCAGACAAGGTTGTCCAAGTAGATCCTAGAATCTTCTTGGAAGAAGAAGCTGCCGAAGAAGAAATGGAAGCAGAATTGGAACATGCAACAAAAGAAAGTACTCCTGCTACAAGAGTAGAAAACAGCCGTATTCTTTCCCTCTTTGTTGTTGCCATAAGTGCTATCTTCCTAGTACGCCACTTTGCTTTAAACGGCCTAAACCTAAGCTTGGATATTGTTAACTTAATTTTCTTAACTCTTGGAGTCTTATTCCATGGTACTCCCATCCGCTACGTCATGGCTATTAATGACGCCGTTCGCGGAGCTGGAGGAATTATCTTACAATTCCCCTTCTATGCTGGAATTATGGGCCTTATGACTGGGGCCAATGCCGATGGAATCAGCCTTGGTACTCAAATTACCAACTGGTTCTTAAGCATCTCCAACCAAACCACCTTCCCCATGTTTACATTCTGGGCTGCCGGGCTCATCAACGTTTTTGTTCCATCCGGTGGTGGACAATGGGCTGTTCAAGGTCCAATTATGATGCCTGCTAGTTTAAGACTGGGGGTTGACCCTGGAATCACAGCCATGGCTATTGCCTGGGGTGATGCTTGGACTAATATGATTCAACCCTTCTGGGCCCTGCCTGCTCTCGGTTTAGCTAAGTTATCCGCCAAGGATATTATGGGCTATTGTGTTGTAGTCCTCTTAGTTGTCGGGGCCTTTATTTCCCTAGCCTTCCTGGCTTGGGCTGGCTTATTTGCCTAAATCCTATCAACCATCCATTTAGAGTAGCTTGTGAAAACAAGCTACTTTTTTTGCTCTTCTTTTTCCCTTGTGGTAAAATAAACATATTTAAGGAGGAGACCATGGAGCAAGAAAAAACTTTACAAGTCGGAGGGCGAAACCCTTCTATCGATTTAATTAAAAGCCTGGCCATTCTATGTGTTTTATTTATCCACGCCTGTGGAATTTTTTATGACCAGCCTGTGGGATCCGCCCCCTGGACTTGGGGCATCTTTTGGGGGAGCCTGAGCCGGTCAGCCGTACCCTTGTTTTTTATGGCCAGTGGAGCCTTGATGCTAAACCCTAAAAAAAATCTACCCTTAAAAAGGCTCTATGGGAAAAACATCCTAAGGATCCTCATCGCTCTTTTCTTTTGGGCCAGTCTCTATAAGGTCTTTGACTTGATTTTTCTAGCCTCCAGTCAAGGATCCCTGCCCTTGGATGAAATAAAAACAGCCCTTAAAGACTTGGTTCTCTTTCGTCACAAGTACCACCTTTACTTCCTGGTGGTCATCTTACTTTTTTACATTTGCCTACCGGTGGCCCGGCTCTTTGTGGCCAAGGCGGATAAAAAACTTTTCCAATATTCTCTGGGCATTTGGTTTATCTTTGGAATCCTCTACTGGCAGGTCCTGTCTTTTTGGCCCTTTAACCTCTTGACTGGGTCCATCCAAGAAGCCGCTATTCCTTCTACTTGGGCCTTAGTGGGCTATTGCTTTTTAGGTTTTTACCTCTTGACCTACCCCCTGGCCAAGAAAACCAGCCTGGTCCTCTCCCTTTTAGGGCTTCTAATCACCTTTTTTGGCTCCTACTTCTTGTCCATCCGGTCCCAGGCTTTTAATACTTCTTTTTTATCCGGCACTAGCCTGGGGGTCTGTCTCTTTGCCCTGGGAAACTTTTCCTTCCTCCTCCACTATCCAGGAAATAAGTGGACCCAATTCCTATCTAAGGCCTCCTTTTGCATCTACCTAACCCATGTCTTCTTTCTAACTATTTTTATGGAAAAGGCCTGGATTTACCCCCTCTTCCCCTTGGGACTCCAAGTCCCAGTCTTGGTCCTGATGACCCTGGTCCCTTCCATTCTCAGCTACCTAATTCTATCAAAAGTACCCTTGGTAAAAAAATGGCTCATATAAAAACCAGCCCGAAATTTTGGGCTGGCCTTTTTTATCTTTCTCACTTCATATCTTAAAGGATTTTTTCAATATCCTTTTCCAGGTCTTGGGGGCTGGTGGCCGGGGCAAAGCGTCCCACAACCTTCCCCTCCCTGTCGACTAAAAACTTGGTAAAGTTCCACTTAATGGCCGACCCAAAAAGCCCTCCTTGGGATTTTTTCAGGTCTGTATAGAGGGGACTTTCCCCTTCTCCATTAACATCAATCTTGGCCATAACCGGGAAGGTCACAGAAAACATGTCTGTGCAAAAATTTTGTATTTCCTGGTTAGACCCGGGTTCTTGGTGTCCGAATTGGTTGCAGGGAAAGGCTAAAATTTCAAGGCCCCGGTCCCTATATTTTTCATAGAGGTCCTGAAGACCTGCATATTGTTTGGTAAAGCCACATTTTGAAGCAGTGTTAACAATGAGAAGAACCTTACCTTGGTAGTCTTTTAAACAAAGGTCCCTTCCTTGGCTATCTTGAACGATATGGTCGTAAATCATAAAAATCTCCCTTCAATTTCTTTGTCTCTTTAAGAGGACTGAAAAACTAAATACCTGGCTAAATAAATCAAAAGAATAGATAGTAGGATACTAGCTAGGGCATAGAGGATACAGAGGCCTAACTGGCCCTTGCTTTCCAGGCTGAAAAGTTCAAAGGCCAGGGTGGAAAAGGTGGTAAAACCTCCACAAAATCCCACCTTTAAAAAGGCCACTAGCCTTTGGTCCAGGCCTCTTTTCTCTCCATAAAAAGAAAGCAAGGCCAAAAGAAAGGCCCCCAGCAGGTTGATGGCAAAGGTGGACCAGGGAAAATCTCCCTGGCTCTTAACTTGCCTACTTAAGAAATACCTCAAGCTAGACCCCAGGGCCCCTCCCAGGGCGACAAAAAAATACATTCTAAGCTCCTAGAAAAGAAAAAATGACCCTGGGGTCATTTTTCTTCTTCCTTAAAGGTTTGATCCAGGGTGTACCAGGGTAAAACAGCACACTTTACCCGGGCAGGTAGGTTTTTAATGGATTCAAAGGCCCTGGCATCTCCTAGTTTTTTCAATTTTTCTCTTTCTGTTACAGACCCGTTAATCATACCGATAAAGTTTTGGGCCAATTCTCTTCCCTCTTCTACTTTTTTCCCCCGAATGGCATCACACATAATGGAGGTAGAAGCTTGGGAAATGGCACAGCCCTTTCCAGTAAAGGCTGCATCTTCAATAATGCCGTCTTTTACCTTTAATTGTAGGGTGATTTCGTCCCCACAAGATGGGTTGTGACCTGGTTCTGTATGGGTTGACCCTTCCAGCTCATGACGATTTTTTGGGTTGCGACTTTCTTCCAATACCAGCTCTGTATAAATTTTACTTAGATCCAAGTCCCATCATCCTCCTTACATCGTTTAAATGGTTCACAAATTGATCCACTTCTTCTTTTGTATTGTAAAAGGCAAAACTTGCCCGACAAGAAGCATTGATTCCAAGATAGCGGTGGAGGGGTTGCGTACAATGGTGGCCCGACCGGATGGCAATGCCATAGCTATCTAAAATTGAAGCCACATCATGGGGGTGAATTTGGTCTAGGTTAAAGGTTATTACAGACCCCCTGTGGTCATTTTTCACTGTATAGAGGTCTAGAAAGTCCATATCCTTGACTTGGTCATAGCAGTACTGGGTCAATTGATCTTCATAGGCATCAATTTCATCCAAGCCAATGGCTTCCAAGTAGCGAATGGCTTCCACCAGACCCTTGACTCCTCCCACATTTTGGGTTCCAGCTTCAAAGCGCATGGGAGCCTTTAAAAAAGTGGAGTGGTCTTCGTAGACATACTCAATCATTTCCCCACCATAAAAGAAGGGAGGCAGGTCATTGAGTTTTTCTTCCTTACCATAGAGAACGCCAATTCCCATGGGAGCTAAAAGCTTGTGGCCTGAGAAGGCGTAAAAGTCACAATCCAAATCTTGAACGTCCACCTTGTGGTGGGGAGCCGCTTGGGCTCCATCTACGATGGTGTAGATGTCTTTGGACTTGGCCTTGGCCTTTTGGATAATCTCTTTTACCTTGGGCAGGGTTCCCAGGGTGTTGGAAGAAGCTGTCAAAGCCAAGATTTTTGTCTTTTCCGATAAAACTTGGTCTAGGTCTTCTTCCCTTAACTCCTTGCTATCCTTGTCGATATAGATATAGCGCAACTTGGCCCCGGTTTTTTCTGCTACATATTGCCAGGGGATGAGGTTGGAATGATGTTCCAAGATAGTAATGACAATTTCATCCCCCTCCTTGACCTTGTTAAGGCCCAGGGTGTAGGCCAGGGTGTTTAAAGACTGGGTGGTGTTGTTGGTAAAGATAATTTCATTGGGGCTCTGAGCGCCAATAAAGTCTGCCACCACTTGTCTTCCCTCTTCAAAAACTTCCGTTGCCACCTGGCCCAGATAGTGGGCTCCTCGATGGGGGTTGGCATTTTGAAATTTATAGTAGTCTGTCAGGGCATCTAAAACTCCCTGTGGTTTTTGAGTTGTGGCTGCACTGTCCAGGTAGACAATCTTTTTATCCCAGTCTTGACTCAAGTAGGGAAAGTCTTTTCGAATTTCTAAAATTTCTTCTTGAGTTAGCATAATCCCCCTCTTATCGTTTATTCATCTTGTTTCTAAAGTACTCCCAAATCGCATCCTTTTCCTCTTGGTCTTTTAAGAGGTCAATGGTGGAGGCATACTTGGACTCTACAATCAGGCTTTCAGCCAATTTGTGGTCAATGCCCCGGCTCTTGAGATAGAAGAGCAAGTCAGCGTCAATTTCCCCACTGGAGGCGGCATGGTTACCGGCAATATCATTTTCATGAGATAGAAGAACAGGAACTGAAATATTTAAGACACTGTCATCTAAAAGAACGGCGTATTCCTCTTCACTACCTTGGGATCCTCCACTGCCTTCCTTAAAGTCCAGGGTGGTCTTTAAGTTCTTTTGGGATTGGTCCATCAAGGCCCCGTTAATCAGGATATCGGCCTTGGTCTTTGGCTTGTGGTGGTTGACATGGTAGAGGATGTTAAGTTGGTCCTCTTCATGGCCAAAATAGATGCTTTTAATGTCCACATCTGCCTCTTGGCCCAGCAATTCCACCTGGGTGTTCATATAATTTTTAAGGGCACCCATCTCGTATTGTCTCAAGCGGACCTTGGCTTTTTCTTCAGCCAAAATAACCACACTCTCCAGACTCATGGACTTGTTTTCCTTTTGGATAATATAGACATTGACTTCCGCTGCCTTTTTGGCAATGATCCGGATTAGGGAGTTTCTAAACTTCTCTACTTGACCTTGGTCCTGGTAGGATAAAACCAAACTTAATTTCCCCTCTTCTTCTACGATAATATCATGGGTGTCCAAGAGTTGGGGAAAATCATCACTGGTGGTCAAGCGGATGGTTTGACTGGCCTTTACCTGACCCTTATCTGCCTGGTATTTCCGGTAGACATTTCCTTGGGTCCGGTTTAGGTCCAAAAGCTCTTGGGCCACACCATAGGAGTAGCCCTCTAATTCTGGCCGGTCTTCAAAGCTCCCTGTACTCTCTAAAGGAAAGGCTTGGGGCTTAATTTCCGGCAAGTTAATGGTCACATCATTTACTTTTGTATGCCTATAGGTCTTATAGGCTAATTTATTTCCTAATATTTCCATACTTCCTCCTAGCCTATGCTTCCTTCAAGCTCAAGATTAATCAAGTTGTTCATTTCTACGGCATATTCCATGGGAAGCTCCTTGGCAACGGGCTCTGCAAAGCCACGAACTACCATGGATTTCGCTTCTTCTTCGCTGATCCCCCGGGTCATAAGATAGTAGATTACCGAGTCATCAATCCGACCAATGGTGGCCTCATGGCCAAAGTCCACATCCTTGTTTTCAATCTTAATGACAGGAATGGTATCGGCCCTGGATTGGTTGTCCAGCATCAAGGACTCACAAGAAGAGGAGGCCTTGGACCCATGGGCATTTTCCTTAATCTCTGTCAAGGACCGGTAGCAACAAATACCGCCGCCCTTGGAAATAGACTTGGAGTTGACATAGGACTTGGTGTCCGGTGCAGCATGAATCATAATGGCCCCGGTATCCAAGTTTTGTCCTGCTCCTGCAAAGGAGATTTGGGTCATTTCTGCAGCAGCTCTAGGTCCTACTAGTACACTAGCTGGATAGAGGTAGGATACCCTGGACCCAAAGGACCCAGAGACCCATTCAATCTTTCCATCTTCTTGGATAATGGACCGTTTTGTATTTAAGTTGTACATGTTCCTGGACCAGTTTTCAATGGTGGAAAAACGACAAGTGGCCCTTTTCCCAACAAAGATTTCTACGGATCCAGCGTGGATATTTAAAACATTGTATTTGGGTGCCGAGCAGCCTTCAATAAAGTGGCAGTAGGCATCATCTTCTACAATAATCATGGTGTGCTCAAACTGGCCTGCTCCCGGTGCATTTAAGCGGTAGTAGGATTGCAAGGGCACATCTACATTGACCCCCTTGGGTACATAGACAAAGGATCCCCCAGACCAAACAGCATAGTGGAGGGCAGCATACTTGTGGAGGTTGGGAGAAATCGCCCGACCAAAGTATTCCTTTACCAAGTCCTCATGCTCTCTAATGGCCGTATCAAAATCCGTATAGATAACTCCTTGGTCCTTTAAATATTTCTGCACGGAGTGGTAGACCACTTCTGAGTCATATTGGGCTCCAACACCAGATAGGAATTGGTCCTTTTCCGCTTCAGGAATCCCCAAAGAATCAAAGGTGTTTCGAATATCTTCTGGCACATCATCCCAGTCCACAGACAAGTCTGCATCGGGGCTGATGTAGGTGGTAATCTTGTTGATGTCCACTTCAGAAATATCCGGTCCCCAAGTGGGATTTTCCAGTTCATTAAAAAGCTTTAGGGCCTTGAGCCGGAAGTCCAACATCCATTGGGGCTCATTTTTCTTGGCAGAAATCTTCCGGATAATGTCCTCATTAATACCATTTTCCAGTTTATCCCTATATTTGACCTCATTCTTTAAATCATAGATTCCACGATCAAAATCTTGGATTTCAGTCTTCTTTCTTTTGCTCATTATCTACCTCATCCTTTATCCAACCGAATCCTTTTGCTTCAATTTCATGAATCAAGGACTCATCTCCATCTTTGACAATTTCTCCATCCATAATGACATGGACTTGGTCAATGGGGATATTGTTTAGAATTTCATTGTGGTGGGTGATGATTAAAACAGAATTGTTTTCAGATAAGAATTTTTCAATCCCCTTGGATACAACCCGAACAGCATCCACATCCAGACCAGAGTCTGTTTCGTCTAAAATGGCCAATTTAGGATTCAGGGTTAGGAGTTGTAAGATTTCATTTTTCTTCTTTTCTCCTCCAGAAAAGCCCACATTTAGATAACGGTCCAGGTATTTTTCATCCATTTCTAAGACATCGGCATAGTCTAATAATTTTTCATGAAAATCAATAATCCCAATGTTTTCTTGGTTGATTTCTTGGTTGGATGCTCTTAAGAAATTTTCCACCGTTAAACCAGGTACTTCCACAGGGCTTTGGAAGGACATAAAAAGCCCCTTCTTGGCCCGAACATCCGTACTATCTTCCAAGATACTTTCTCCATCCAAAAGAATATCCCCACCAGTAACCTTGTATTGGGGGTTGTTCATTAAGACATTAGCCAGGGTGGACTTTCCTGACCCATTGGGTCCCATAATTACATGGATTTCCCCATAATTTATTTTTAAATTAATCCCCTTGATAATCTCTTGCCCGGGAATCCCGGCATAGAGATCCTTCACTGTGAGTAAATTTTTTGTCATCACTTTCCTCCTTGCAAGCTTCCATTCTCTATTTAAAATTTCTATAACTATCAAATTGTACCTATCGAGTACACTTAACCTATATAAGGTTATCACTTAGGCCCATTTTTGTCAATGAAAAACCGGCCTTTTATTGCTATTTTAGCAATCTTTGAGCCATATTTAGTTTGAAAATTTTTGTGGGAATTTTTTCAATTTTATCCACTTAATTTTTTATAAATTTTTCCTATTTTTTATATATACCCAAGAAAACCCCTTATAAAAAATTTTTCTTCCCTCCTCCAATTTATTTTTAAGTATAAAAAAGAGACCCCACAAAGAGGTCTCTTTAGGCTCTATTTTATTACATCATACCCATACCGCCCATGCCGCCTGGTGCTCCGCCCATGCCTGGCATTGGAAGGTCTTCTTTAATATTGGCTACAGCTGCTTCTGTAGTTAAGATCATGGAAGCAACACTTGCTGCATTTTGAAGGGCTGACCGAGTAACCTTGGTTGGGTCCACGATTCCACTCTTTGCCATGTCGATAAATTCGCCATTGTAGGCATTGTAGCCCATTCCTGGATCCAAGGAGCGAACTTTTTCAACAATAACAGATCCTTCAACTCCAGCGTTTTCAGCAATCATCCGCATTGGTTCTTCAAGGGCACGAAGAATGATGCTAACACCAGTTCTTTCGTCTCCTTCGGTTTGGTCTAAGAGTTTTTCTACTTCAGAAATACTGTCTAGAAGAACAACTCCGCCACCTGGAACAATTCCTTCTTCTACTGCTGCACGAGTAGCTGCAAGAGCATCTTCAATCCGAAGCTTACGTTCTTTTAATTCGATTTCAGTAGCTGCTCCTACCCGGATAACGGCAACTCCACCAGCTAATTTTGCTAGACGTTCTTGGAGTTTTTCCTTGTCAAATTCAGAGTCAGAGTTTTCCATACTGGTGCGGATTTGACTGATGCGGTCTTCAAGAGCTGCCTTGTCTCCAGCACCATCAACAATAACAGTAAGGTCTTTTTCTACCCGAACCTTGGCTGCTCGACCCAACATGTCTACAGTCGTTTCTTTTAAGTCATGGCCTAGGTCTTCAGTTACAACTTGTCCACCAGTTAAGATGGCAATGTCTTTTAACATTTCCTTACGACGGTCCCCAAATCCTGGTGCCTTCACAGCAACAACATTTAAGGTTCCACGTAATTTATTTAAAACAAGAGTTGCCATGGCTTCGCCTTCAATGTCTTCAGCAATGATAACAAGAGGTTTGCCAGATTGGACTAGTTTTTCCAAAATTGGAAGTAGGTCTTGGATGTTGGTAACTTTTTTATCCGTAATTAAAATGTAGGGATCTTCCAGTTCAGCTACCATTTTTTCAGAGTCTGTTACCATGTAAGGAGAAACATATCCCCGGTCAAATTGCATCCCTTCTACAACTTCAAGGGTTGTGCCTGTGGACTTGGATTCTTCTACAGTGATAACTCCGTCTTTACCTACTGTTTCCATTGCTTCTGCAATCAATTGACCTGTTTCTTCATTGGCAGAGGAAATAGCTGCAACATTGGCAATGGATTCCTTGGTATCGACTTCTTTAGAAAATCTCTTTAATTCTTCAACAGTCTTGTCAACTGCCTTTTGGATTCCCTTTTGTAGGATCATGGGGTTGGCACCTGCTGCCAGGTTCTTTAAACCTTCACGAATGATGGATTGGGCAAGAAGAGTTGCTGTTGTGGTTCCGTCTCCAGCCACATCATTGGTCTTAATGGCCACTTCTTTTAATAATTGGGCCCCCATGTTTTCAAACTTATCTTCAAATTCAATTTCACGAGCAATGGTTACCCCATCATTGGTAATAAGGGGTGATCCAAATTCTTTATCTAATACAACGTTACGTCCCTTGGGTCCCAAGGTTACCTTAACTGTATCTGCAAGTTGGTTGATCCCTTTAACAAGACCATTTCTTGCATCTTCTCTAAATTTAATTTCTTTAGCCATGAAAAAACCTCCTCTTATTCAACAACTGCTAAAATGTCTTCGTATTTAATTACGATGACTTTTTCGCCGTCAATTTCAAATTCAGATCCGGCATATTTTGAGTAAACAACCTTGTCTCCAACCTTTAGTTGGCCAGCTGTTTTTTCATCTTTATCTATTTCATTTGCCACTGCAAGAACTTCTGCAATGTTGGATTCTTCCTTTGCACTGGATGGCAAAACAAGTCCACCTTTTGTGACATTTTCTTCTTTTTCAACTTTTTTTAGGACCACGCGGTCTCCCAATGGTTTTAACATTCTATAACCTCCTTATGGTTTTGTTAGCACTCTAAGTCCTTTGTTGCTAACTATCTATATCTAGTATAACCTATTATTTTCTTCTTTTCAAGTCTCTTCTTAAAAAATTTTAAGCCAGGATAAAAATATGGTAGACCAGGAGGACCAAGAGTCCTGGCAGCATGTCTCCTGCCTTGATTTTTTTCAAACCCAAGAGGTTGATTCCAATGGCCATAATCAAAAGTCCCCCTAGGCCTGTTAGGTCTGCCAGGGCAGCTGGAGTCAATAAGGGATCAATGAATTTTGAAAAAACTACAATGGCCCCCTGGTAGAGGCCCACAGTCAGCAGGGACCCATAGACTCCCGGCCCCAGGGTGTTTACCAGGACCACAGAGATGGTTCCATCCAAGATGGCCTTGGCATAGAGGGTGGCGTAATTTTTTTCTAAACCGGCTTGGAGGGACCCCACAATGGACATAGACCCTATACAAAAAAGCAGGCTGGCCCCAATAAAGCCCGTGGCAAAATTTGGTCCCCCCTCCTTGGCCAGCTTAGCCTGGAGCTTGTTGCCCCGGGCATAGAGCCGGTCTTCTAGGTTCAACTTAGTCCCCAGAATTCCTCCAAGAACCAGGGACAAGATTACCACCAGGTCTGTTTGAGTTTTTAGGGCCATGTCAATCCCCAGGTAGAGGACAGCCAGTCCCATGGCTGTCATTAAAAAATCTTCCAGCTTTTTATCCATAAACCTACCCGCCAAGCGGCCAAGGCTGCAACCGATAAAAATAGCCAACATATTTACAAGATTTGCCTGCATGTCATCCTCCCATCTGATTTAACTTGGCATGGTAAAAAAGTGCCTGTTGGGCATAGCCTGCATAGGGGCCAAAGAGGTCCTGAGCCAGGGCTTCATAGTCTTTTTCTGGAATTTTGGGAAAGTGTTCTTTCAAGGCCCGCTTCATCCAAACATCCACAGGGAAACCCTGCCAGTTGTGGAGGCCAAATAAGAGGATACAATGGGCCACCTTGGGTCCTACCCCACTGAGCCTAGTTAATTCCTTCATGGCCAGGTCCTTGTCTGCCACTTCCTTCAAGGCCTCCAAGTCCACCCGGCCTTCCAAAACCTGTTGAGTGGTCTTGACCAGGTATTGGTCCCGGTAACCCAGCTTGATCTTTTCCCGAAAATCCTCCCGGCAAACTCCTGCCAGGTCCTGGGGCCTGGGAAAGCTGTAATAGGTCCCCCATTGGTCTTGCTTTTGATCTCCATAGTTTTGACAAAGGGCAAAAAGCGACTTACGGATCCTGGGAATATTGGAATTGGCCGAAATGATAAAGGACACCACCACCTCCCAAAGGTCCTGCCTCAAGATGTGGATCCCTGAAGCAGCCTCCAGGGCCGGCTGTAAAAATTCATGGCTTGCCAGGGCCTCCTCCACAGCCTGGTAGTTCCGGTTCAAGTCAAAAAAATCCTCTAGGTCTTGTCTTGCCACTTGGCCCTGGACCTCTATCCAGCCATCCCCCTGGCAGGCCCAAATTCTTTGGTCTTTAAAGTAGACCAGGTAGCCCCTATCCAGGACTTGGGTCCGGAAGAACTGGCCACAAAAAAGGGTTTTTTCTAGGTCCATTCCTGTTTTTATCTTCATCTTTACTCTTCCTATAATAAGAAAAAGCTCTCCTGGGGAGAGCTTATGCTTGCTTCTACTATTTCTTTTCCGTTAGATAGTATGACAGAGTCAATAAGCTATCGTTTAAACGAACACTTTCCAAGACTACAGTTTCTGGTACCACCAAGTCTACAGGGGCAAAATTCCAAATGCCCTTGATTCCTGCCGCAACAAAGTCATCGGCAATTTTTTGGGACCCATCCTTGGGTACTGTGATAATCCCCACTTCTACCTTGTTCTTTTTGATGAAGTCGGCCATTTCCTCCAAGGAATAGACCTTGAGACCATCAATGACCTTGCCTATCTTCTTTGGATTTTTATCGAACATGGCCATGATCTCAAAACCTGAAGCCTTAAAGCCCGAATAGGTTGAAATAACTGATCCTAATCGACCTGCCCCAACAACTACAGCCTTATATGTCTTGTCGATACCAAGAATCTTAGAAATCTCCGTATGTAGGGCTTGGACATTGTAGCCATAACCTTGTTGGCCAAAACCCCCGAAATTATTCAAATCTTGGCGTATTTGCGAGGCCGTAAAGCCTGTAAGTCCACTTAGTTCTTGGGAGGAAATGCGATCAACGTTTCGGTCTAAAAGATCAGATAGGTAACGGTGATACTTTGGTAGGCGTCGAATGACGATGTCTGATACTTTTTTTATCTCTTTTGCCATATTTTTCCCTCCTGTTTTATAAATAAGATTCTATCTTATTTAGTATATCCGATTTTGGCCTTTTTTTAAAGTCTTTTTGTCAAGGATATACCGATTTTTCTCAATTTTTGATACAATAAATAGATGAAAGGAGCGAAGCATGGCACAAATTTCATTTCACAAGGTTTCCTACGCCTATGTTGTTGACCCCATCTTGGACCAGGTGGACTTTGTCCTAGAGCCAGGAGAAAAGGTTGGTCTTGTGGGCAACAATGGGTCAGGAAAAACCACCTTATTTCATTTAATCAAGGGAAATCTAAGTCCCAATTCAGGAGAAATCAACCGGATGAAGGACCTGAAGATTGGACTTTTATCCCAACATATGACCTTTTCAGGGACCGTTTACGACTCCTGTCTGGAAATTTTTGCCCCGCTTTTCCGTCTCCAAGAGACCATGCACCAAATGGAAGCTGACATGGCCCATGCCCAGGGGGATGACCTCCAGGACCTCATGGATCGCTACGCCAACCTCCAGGAGAAATTTATCCAGATGGATGGCTACAGCTACGAGTCCAAGATTCGGGGTGTCCTAACAGGCCTGGGCTTTAACCAGGACCAATGGTTCATGGACAGCCAGGACCTCTCTGGTGGCCAAAGGGCAAGGTTGGGCCTGGCCCAAATCCTCTTAACCCCCTATGACGTCTACCTCTTTGACGAGCCCACCAACCACTTGGATGTCAAGACCATTGAATTTTTAGAAAAAGCCATTAACGACCTCCAGGCCACTGTCCTGGTAATTAGCCATGACCGCTACTTCCTAGACAAGGTCTGCCAAAAAATCTTCTTCCTGGAAAACCACCAGTTAAAGGTCTACCAGGGCAACTACACCAAGTTCCAGGCTCGCCACAAGCTAGAACTAGACCTCTATCGCAAGCAATACCAAGACCAACAAAAGGAAATCAAGCGCCAAGAAGAAATCATCAAGCGCTTTACCAATATGGGCAAGGCCCGACTCATCCGCCAGGGCCAGTCCCGGCAAAAGCTCCTGAATAAGATGAAGCAAATGGACGCTCCCCTGGAGGCTAAAAAGACCATCCTCCGCTTTGAAACCAAGGTCCAAAGTGGTCAAGATGTCTTACGGGTCCAAGATGCTCAAAAGTCCTATGACCGCCCCCTCTTTCAGGGGGTCAACCTCAACCTCTACAAGGGAGACTCCGTAGGCCTCATTGGAGATAACGGCACTGGCAAGTCCACCCTGGCCAAGGCCATCCTGGGCAAGGTCCCCTTGACTGCCGGCTCCATCCAGTTGGGTGCCAATGTCCAGCTGGGCTATTTTGACCAAGAATTGGCCGACCTGGACCTAAACAAGACCGTTATTGATGAACTTTGGGACCAATACCCCAAGCTAACCCACTATGAGGTCCGGTCCTACCTGGCCAAGTTTTTATTTGTGGGGGATGACTTGTTCAAGACTGTAGACGAACTTTCTGGTGGGGAAAGGGGCCGTCTTTCCCTCTTAAAGCTCATGCTATCTGAAGCCAACTTTTTAATCCTGGATGAACCCACCAACCATCTGGATATGGACTCCAAGGAAATTTTAGAAGATGCCCTGAAACTCTATGAAGGAAGTATCTTAACCATCAGCCATGACCGTTACTTTTTAAATGCTGTCAGCAACAAGATTTGGGCCCTGGAAGATGGACAAATCCATGAATTTTTGGGTAACTATGACTACTACCTGGAAAAAACCAAGGAGGAAGAAGACCTGGCCTTTGATGGTGGTCCCTCCAAGACCAGCCGGAAAAAAGAGCAAATTCGGGAACGTCAAGAGCAAAAAAATCGTAAAAAAGAAAAGGAAGACCTGGCCAAGTTGGAAGAAAAAATTGACCAGTTGGAAAAGGACCTAGCCCAGGTGGACCAAGACCTGGCCGACCCAGACCTCTACCAGGACCTGGACAAGACCATGGCCCTGTCCAAAAAGCGCCAAGACTTGGAAGACCTCTTGACCCAGGCCATGGACCAATGGGAAGACTTTTTAAGCCAATAAAAAAACGTGTAGGAGAAATTTCTCCTACACGTTTTTTTATTTTTTTATGCCTTGCATTGAGAAACAATTTCTTTAATTTTTTCAATATCTGGCTTGATGGAATCTTCATACTTGTGGGACCAAAGAACAGTTCCATCGGGTCCAACTAGGACAACAGCCCTTCCAGAAGCTCCGGAATGTTCTTGCCAAACTCCATAGGCCTTGGAAACTTCTCCTAAGGGTTTAAAGTCTGATAGGATGTTTAAGTTACTCAAGCATAGGGTTTCTGCCCAAACCTTTTTAGAGGGTTGGGGGTCTACGCTCATTCCCAAAACTTCTGTATTGTGGTCTGCAAAGAAGTTATAGTTGGCTTCAAGATCTCTCATTTGATCTGTACAAACAGGGGTAAATGCCAGTGGATGCCAGGATAGCAGGACATATTTTCCCTTGTAGTCTGATAATTTAATGTGGTCTCCTTTTTGGTTGGTTAAATCAAACTCTGGTGCTTTTTGACCTTTTTCAATAATTGCCATAATTTTCCTCCTCACTCAAGATATAGGATCCTAACTTATTTTAAGACCCTCTAATCTAATCTTCTTATACCCAATTTGAAAAAATTATCTCCATCTTTCCACAAAGCTTTTAAAAAACTTTCCAACGATGATGGAAAAGCGGTCCATGTCCTTGATATAGGCAAAGTCTCGTCCATAAATCTTTACTTCCTTGTCCAGGTCTTCCTCCTGGCCGGTAAAAACACCCAAGACCTGGATTCCTTTAAGCCGGAGGTTTAAAACCATCTGGGCTGTATCTTCCAGGGCTTCCTGGTCTTCATAATTAAGGCCAGGACTTCTCTGGTCGGCTGCCAAGCCTAAGTGGATACGGTCATTAGGCCGGCCATCGCTTAAGACCACCAGGAGGGACCTCCGGTTGGGGTCTTTTTTCATACTCTCATAGAGGTAGGCCAGGGCCAGGCCGTCCCGGTTGGACCCGGTGGCCTGGTAGCGAAAAATCTGCCTGTTTTCCTGGATCCCATCCCTATAGTCCCGGTATTCTTCTATAACTAAATAGTTGTAGAGGTTGTGGAAGCCCAAAACCCGGGTGGGGATATGGAGGGCCACCAGGGCCTGGGCCAGGATATAGGCCTGGATAGCCACGTCTTCCTGGTGGTCTTCCTGGGACCCAGATGCATCCATCAAAAGATCCACCGTAAATTGCCCCGGCTCCTGGGCCAGGCGGTTTCGAAAGACCTGCTTGTTGCCCAAGATGACCTCCTGCCAAACCCAAGCCGCTTCCAGGTCACCCGACCTGGACCTTTGGCTTTCCTCTTGACTTTGGTCCAGAAGGGTCTTTTTTAAAAGACTTTTTAATTGGTTGATGTTTCTCCGGTAAATTGTGGCCCTGTCTTGAAAGGCTTGGAGGTTTTTCTTTTCTTGGTCTTGGGCCAGGGATTGGTAGTAGCTGGACTTCATATCTTGGAGATAGTGGCCCTTGGTCCTATGGAGACGGATGCCCTGGTGGATGCCCTGGCAAATTTTCTCTTCCAAGGCCAAAAGCTGGCTCCTTTCCTGGGAGGCTTGGCCATAGTGCTGGATGACCTTTTCATAGATTTTGGGGTCAAAGGGGCTTTGGGCCTGACCCAGGTTCCCAGCTGCCTCCTCCAAGGCCTGAATCTCTTCATCCATTAAGAGGACCCCAGTGAATTCGGCCGCTTCAACCGTATATTTCTCTAGAGATTCAGTTTCCTTAACCTTGTCCTTGGCCGGAAGGATTTTTGCCTCTTTGGTCTTGTCTTCCCTAGCCTGGGACTTTTCTTCCTGGCTTTCTTGAAAACTAGGAAGCCGCCTGGATCCTTCCTCTTGGTCCCAGGCCAGGCTCTGATAAATTCTTTCCAGGTCCCGGATGGCCTGGCCTGTTTCCAAGGGGCTTTTTCTCATAAGGCTTCTTAGGATTTCTTTATAGGGCTCCAGCTGTAGACCTCCATTCAAGGCCTGGATGTAAGCATACAAAAGTTCCTCTTGAAAGGTCTTGTCCTCTTTTTCTTGCAACTTTTCTTTTAAGTCTTCCAGGTAGGCCAGACGGTGGGCATAGGCCCCGGGCCTTTCTTCCTCCATCAGGTCCTTGAGCTGGTAGTCAAAATAAAGCTGGGCCAGGACCCTTAAGTCCTGGTCATGGTCCCCGGCATAGACCCGGGTCCGAAAGAAATTCAAAAGTTTTTTACCCTCATAGTATTTATAAATAAGACCCTCCAAGGCATTGCGATAGACCAATCCCCCTCTAGAAAGCATCCGGTCTTGGGCTAGGTTTTCATAGGTCCCGGCCACCGTCCAAAGGATGTTGTCTTGTCTGATTTGGTCCCTTTCTTCCCTAGTCAAAGAAGTCCTGCCCCTTCATATCCCGACTAAAGAGGGTCTTGATGGTGTCTTGGACCAGGTCTTTTTCATAGGAATCAAAACACTTGTTGGCCAGACCCAGGTCCAGGGCCGGAAAGATTCCCAAACCTCTTTTCATGAGTTGGAGGGCATAAAGAAGACCTCTTAGGTCAATGGACTTGGAGGAAATTTCTGCATGGAGACTTTTTTCTTGGAGGTCCATAAAGAGCTGGCTAAAAAGTTGGGCCGGGTCTCGACGGATTCCGGTGTGGTCCATGAGGATCTTGATAAGATTTTCTTGAGAAATGGCCGGCATATCCAAGACTAAAAACCGGCTCACCAGGGCTTCGTTTAGGTCCCGGGTTCCCAGGTAGCCATCATTCATGGTGGCCAAAAATCGGCTGGCAGGATGGAGCCTTAAGAGGTCGTAACCAGGAATATCTAAAATTCTCCGGTCATCCAGGGCAGAATGGATGACCGATAGGGCCTCGTTTTTTGCCATGTTGATTTCATCCAAGACCCCAAAGCCCCCATACCTGGCGGCCTGGTAGACAGGTCCTGGCTTGAGGACTACTTCCCCGTCCTTGAAGGTGTCGCTGGCCACCAGGCCATGGGCATCGCTGGTCATGTTCAAGGAAACCGTCCATTGGGGCCGTCCAAAGAGGAAGGACAGGTTTTCACACAGGACATTTTTCCCCGTAGCCTTGGGCCCAGACAGGAGGAGGTGGGCCCCTTCTAATAGGGCCAGGATGGCTTGGATCCAGACTTCCCCTCCGTAAAATTTATAGTTTAAAGTCCCAATCCGGTCTTCCATCTCCCGGGGGTATTCCTCCCGAAAGGCCTTGACCTCTGCCAAGAGGGCATCGTCCACCCCCTGGCTCCTTAAAAATTCTTCAAATGCTTCCATGGTCATGGTCATCGTCTCCTCCTTTATCTGCTTGCAAAATTTCCCTTGTCCCTTGTCTATAGACCCGGCTGAGCCAGTAGAAGATGGCCAGGACCATAACCAGGTAGCCGGCATAAATGGCCGGGAGACTTTTTACCAGGCCCACTTGAAAGAGCATGGCCGGCAGGTCCATGAGAAAGTGTAGACCTACAGCCAAAACCAGAGTTGATTTTTTCAAAAATCCCCGGACAATAAAATAGGCTAAAAGGGCCATGGCCAAATGAAAGCTCAAGGCTAAGATTCTTTCCACTAGGGGTAGGATCACTTGAACCCCCTGGATGGAAGCTAGGGCTTGGATGCTCTCCTTGACCTGACCATGGTAGGCTGGAGGAATATCCTTTAAGATAGTCGCTAGCCCTAGAGCATTGATCTTTCTTTCCAAGAAAAAATGACTGATCCCCGTCAGACCCACCAGGATAGTCATTTCAAACCCTCCGTGGCCCAGGCCATATTGGAGAGCATCATAGGTCCCCAAGCTTTTCTTCTTGTCCATGATTTTTAAGACATAATAACGGGGAATTTCTTCAAAAATTCCCGCCGCCAAGGCCCCATAGAGGACATAGAGCCAGGTCTGCTTTTCCTGGTCAATAAGGGGCAGAACCACTACATGAAGCATCTTTTCTAAAACCAGGGCAAAGGAAAAAAAGACCACAGCCCCAGCCACTGCATACTTTATTTCTGCATTTTTTCTTATATTGAGATAGACCATGCCCGTAAGGGGGATGAGGATACAGGCCATCCCCAGGGCCAATTGGCCGTAGATTTGCGCATTGCTAAACATGTCAGCCTCCTTTGTATTTGGTCTTTTCATTATAACATGAATGTCTCCCCCTCTACAGAAAAATGTGGTAGACTAGAAAGAGAAAGTGAGGTCCTTATGAAATTATTGATTACTAGCCGAATACCCCAAGAAATTTTTGATGATTTAGCCAAAGTTTATACTATAGACTACCACGATTCCCTGGAGCCCCTGTCTCGGGAGGAACTCAAGATGAGGATTCAAGATGCCCATGCCCTCTTGTGTCCCCTTTCCGACAGGATTGACCAGGAAATCCTAGATGCAGGAGAAAATTTAAAGTTGGTGGCCAACTACGGCGCTGGTTTTGACAACATTGACACCAAGTATGCCGCCTATAAAAAGATTGCCGTTACCAATGCCCCAGCTCCTTCTTCTGCTGTATCCACAGCTGAAATGACCTTCGGCCTCCTCTTGGCAGCAGCCCGCAGACTCGTCCCTGGAGACAAGCTAGTCCGACAAGGAGACTTCCAAGGCTGGCGGCCTACCTTCTTTTTAGGCCAACAAGTCAAGGGCAAGGTTCTGGGCATTATCGGCCTGGGTCGTATTGGGTCTGAAGTGGCCAAAAGAGCCCTGGCCTTTGGTATGGAAGTGGTTTATTTTTCCAGGACCCGAAAAGGTGACCTGGAAGACCTGGGCCTTCGTTACATGGACCTGGCCCAAGTCCTACAAAAATCCGACTTTATCACCATCCACACCTCCTACCAACCCCAACTCCACCACTTAATTTCCAAGGATGCCCTGGGATTGATGAAGGAATCTGCCATTCTTATCAATGCCTCCCGGGGACCCATTGTAGATGAAAAAGCCCTGGTCCAAGCCTTAAAGGACAAAAAAATTGCTGGTGCCGCCTTGGACGTTTATGAGTTCGAGCCCAAGGTCCATCCAGACCTTTTGGCCATGGACCAAGTGGTCCTGTCTCCCCACCTGGGCAATGCCACCTATGCTGCCCGGATGGAAATGGGAGAAAATGCTCGAGACAACCTACTGGCCCTGGCCCAAGGCAAGGACCTTCCCAACAGGGTGAATTAAAAATCCTAAAGACTAAACCAGGCCCAGCCTGGTTTTTTCTTGGCTAAATTTATAAAAAATCTTAAAAAGCCCAAGATTTTCTATGCTATAATCTACTTAAGCAAATTATTTACCAACAATGTATAAGGGGGAACCATGGACAATAAAAAAGAAGCCATGCAGCTTCACAGAGAATTAAGAGGTAAGTTAGAAATCAAAGCCAGAACCAAGACAGACAGTGCCCAAGCCCTGGCCCTGGCCTATACTCCCGGCGTAGCCCAAGCCTGCTTGGCCATCCAAGAAGATCCGGACCAAGCCTATACCCTGACCCGGAAGTGGAACCTGGTGGCTGTCGTTTCTGACGGGACAGCTGTTTTAGGCCTGGGAGATATTGGTGGTCTAGCAGGAATGCCTGTCATGGAAGGCAAGTCCATCCTATTTAAAAACTTTGCCAATGTAGATGCCTTTCCCATCTGTCTGGCCACCAAGGATACAGAAGAAATTATCCAAACTGTAAAAAATATTGAGCCCAGCTTTGGTGGCATTAACTTGGAGGATATCAAGGCCCCCAAGTGTTTTGAAATCGAACAAAGACTAAGCCAAGAACTGGATATTCCCGTATTCCATGACGACCAGCACGGTACAGCCATTGTGGTCTTGGCCGCTGTAATTAACTCCCTAAAGCTGGTTGGAAAAAAATTAGAAGATGTCCGGATTGTCATGAGTGGAGCTGGAGCAGCCGGCATGGCCATCCTCCATCTTTTAAGCCTAGAAGGGGCACGAGATGTCATCTTCGTCGGAAGAAAGGGGATTTTGGATGCCGATTATTATGACGACCCCTACCGGAAAAAACTCCTGGCCCAATGTAACCCCCACCATGTCCAAGGAGGCATGGAAGAAGCCCTAACCGGGGCAGATATCTTTATTGGGGTGTCTGGTCCTGGCCTGGTGACCAAGGAAATGGTGGAAAAGATGAACAAGGATGCCATTGTCTTTGCCATGGCCAACCCCGTACCAGAAATTTATCCCGACCAAGCCAAGGCTGGAGGAGCCCGGATTTGTGGTACCGGCCGCAGCGACTTCTCCAACCAGGTCAACAATGTCTCAGTCTTTCCAGGCCTCTTCCGGGGAGCCCTGGATGTTCGAGCCCGGAAGATTACAGACAATATGAAACTGGCTGCTGCTCATGCCATTGCCGATGCCGTCCAAGACCCAAGTGAGGACTACATCCTTCCCAATGCCTTTGACTTAGCAGTAGCAGACCAGGTGGCCAAGGCCGTGGCAGACCAGGCCATCAAGGATGGGGTGGCGAGAAAATAATGGACTACCGCATCGAACACGACAGCCTGGGAGAAGTCAAGGTCCCCAAGGACAAGTACTGGGCTGCCCAAACCCAAAGAAGTTACGAAAATTTTAAAATTGGCCAAGAAAAAATGCCCCGGGAAATCATCCAGGCCTTTGCCCTTTTAAAGTATGCTGCCGCCCAAGCCAATTGTGAATTAGGCCTTTTGGACCAAAAAAAAGCCCAGGCCATTGTAGAGGTCTGTGACCAAATCCTAGCTGGGAGCCTGGATGACCACTTCCCCCTGGTGGTTTGGCAAACAGGGTCTGGCACCCAAAGCAATATGAATGTCAATGAAGTCATTGCCCATCGGGCCAATGAAATTTTGGGCCAAGACCTCCTCCACCCCAATGATGACGTCAACCGGTCCCAATCCAGTAACGACACCTTCCCTACAGCCCTCCATATCAGTAGCCTCCTGGCTGTAGAAGAAAGGCTCTTCCCCGCCATAGAAGAGCTGAAGTCCACTTTTGATGAGCTTTCCCAAGCCTATATGGACATTATCAAAACTGGCCGGACCCACCTCCAAGATGCCGTTCCCCTTTCCCTGGGCCAAGAAATCAGCGCCTGGTCCCGGATGTTGGAAGTCTCCAAGGACATGATCCAAGACTCCCTGGCAGGACTTAGGGAAATCGCCCTGGGAGGTACTGCCGTAGGAACAGGCCTCAATGCCCCGGAGGGTTTTGCAGACCTGGTGGCAGAAAAAATTAGCCAAAAGTCTGGCTACCCCTTCCTATCAGCAAAAAATAAATTCCACGCCCTAACCAGCAAGGACCAAATCGTCTTTGTCCACGGAGCCATCAAGGCCCTGGCCTGTGACCTCTTGAAAATAGCCAATGATATCCGGATGCTGGCCTCAGGCCCCAAGTGTGGTATTGGAGAAATTACCATCCCCGCCAATGAACCCGGGTCCTCCATTATGCCTGGCAAGGTCAACCCCACCCAGGCAGAAGCCCTGACTATGGTTTGCCTCCAAGTCATGGGCAATGATACCGCCATTTCCATGGCTGCATCCCAGGGCAACTACCAGCTCAATGTCTACATGCCCCTTATTGCCTATAACTTTTTACAAAGCGTCCGGCTCTTGGCCGATGCCCTAAAGAGTTTTAACCTCCATTGCGCCCAAGGGATCAAGCCCAACAGGGAAAAAATCCAAGAAAACCTGGACAAGTCTTTGATGTTGGTAACAGCTTTAAACCCCTACCTAGGTTATGAAAATGCCGCTAAAATTGCCAACAAAGCCTATGCTGAAAACAAGACCCTCAAAGAAGCCTGCCTGGATCTGGGCCTTTTGACAGAAGAAGAATTTGACCAAATTCTAGACCCCAAGAAGATGGTCCACCTGGACCGGAACTAGGCCACTGGGAATAAAAAAATAAAAAGTCGCCCCAAGGATGATTTCTCACACTTGGGGCGACTTTTTTAATTTGGTGGACCTGAGAGGATTCGAACCCCCGGCACGTGCCTTAGGAGGGCACTGCTCTATCCACCTGAGCTACAGGTCCATTTACCTATACTATTATAGCATATAAACCTGTGACTTTACTAGATTTTTTCAATTTGTAAAAAGGCCTGGTAGAGGTGCTTTTGGAGACGGACCAGGATATTTTCCTGTTTAAGGTCCTTTCGAATCTCCAAGGGCAGGCTGGCTACCAGCTCTCCATCCCTATAATAGAGGGCTTGTCCCACCTGGGTCTTGGCTGCTAGAGGGGGTGTCAAGGGTGTCAGGTCTAGCTTCCTGGTCAAGTTATGTCGAGAATCCCAAATAAGGGCCAGGTCCTTGGTTGGATAAACTTCTACTTCTTTTTCCATGCCATCAATGACCCGGACTTGCCCCAGGGCCTGGTCAGATCGAGCCACGACTCTTTTAGAATAGGTTGCAAGACTATGGTCCATAAGCCTTTTGGCCACCACGAAACGGGCCATATTGGATGGAGACCCCATGGTAATGGAAATAAACCGCATGGGTTCTGTGAGGCCCTCAACGGATGGAGTCAGGCTTGTAGCCACCAAACAGCGACCAGCCGCATTGGTGTAGCCGGTTTTCAAGCCATCTACTCCCTTGACAATTCCTAAAAGAGGGTTGGTATTGTAGGCTAAAAAGCCTCGGTTTAAGTTATCAATTAGGGGTTTTTGACTGCGATTTAAAATTTCCGGATGGTCCTTCAAGAGATGTCTCACCAGTTGAAACATTTCCCGGACAGTCATTTTATTATAGTCCCCAAGGCCATAGTCTGTCAGACCATGGGGGTTGACCATGTGGGCCTGGGTCAAGCCCAGACTTTGGCACTTTTCATTCATGGCCTGGACAAAGGCCGGAGTGGACCCCGACACTTTTTTCCCCAGGGCGGTAATGGCATCATTTCCGGAGATAATCAGGGCCGCATCAATGAGTTGGTCCACTGTAAACTGGTCTCCAGGTTTAGACTTAAAGGTAGACCCTGTCAATTGGGTTACTTCTTCATCCATGACAACAAGGTCGTCCAGCTTCAGCTTTCCTGCCTGGATGGCATCGTAGACCACATAGAGACTCACCAGTTTTGAAGTGGAGGCCATGGCCACAACCTGGTCGATATCCTGGGCTTCAAAGATCATTCCAGTATGGTAGTCCCCTACCAGGTAGTGGGGGGCCAGTTCTGGAGTTGGCTTGGCTGAAAGCTCTTGGATCATTTGGGCTTCTTTTAGGTTTCCCGGCAAGACTCCCTGGCTGGTAGGGACCAAAAAGTCTTGGTTGCGGACTTCTTCTGGCGGAATGGCTTCTTCTATTTTCGCCGGCTCTTGGGCCGGTGGATTTGTTTGTTCTGTTTTTGCATAAAGAACTTGCCCCTGGGCCAAAAGGATCATTGCCAGGGCCAAGGCGATTTTTTTACGCATAGGGCACCTCTTTTCACTTCTTCCTATTGTATCAGTTTTTGAACTGGGACAAAAGGTCTTTTAAGAGACTTTTTATTGGGTAAAATAGTAGTAGTAAGTAATTTATATATAGAAAGAAGGGATGGAAAATGAAAATTATCATTATCGGTGGTGTGGCCGCCGGATCATCTGCCGCTGCAAAATTATCTCGGCTAAAAAAAGACTGGGATATTACCATCTATGAAGAATCGGATTATATTTCTTATTCGGCATGTAACATGCCCTATGCCATTGGCGATTGGCTGGAAGATGAAGATTCCATTGCCCCTAGAGGTCCCCTCTACTTTAAGGAAAATTACGGGGTTAAAGTCCAAATCGGCCACCGGGTAGAAAAAATCGACCCCAAGGCAAAAACCATCCGGGTCCAAGACCTTAAAACAGGTAAAACCTTTGAAGATTCCTATGACAAGCTCCTCTTGGCTACCGGAGCCCGGTCCTCACTGCCTCCCATTCCTGGACGGGACCAAGCCAATGTCTTTAGCCTAAGACAAGTAGAAGACATGCTTTCCATCCAAGACCGTCTGGCCTGCTGCATGCCCAAGGGGGCTACAATTTGCATTGTTGGCGCTGGCTTTATCGGCTTAGAAATGGTGGAAAATTTTGTAAAGCTGGGCTACAAGGTCAAACTTTTAGCCTCCAGCAAGCTGTCCAACCTGAGTCCAGAAATGTCCCCTTACTTGGAAGAAGAATTGCTCCTCCATGGGGTGGAAATCATAAAGGGTTCTCGAGCAAAGGCCATCCAAGGACGGGACCTGACCCTGGAAGACGGGCGGAAAATCCAAGGAGACTTTTTCTTAATGGCCACTGGAGTCCGGCCCAATATTGACCTAGCCCAAGACATCGGAGTGGAGATTGGCGAATTTAAGGCCATTATCACCAATGACCAAATGGAAACCAATATCCCCGATATCTATGCCGCTGGAGACGTGGTCCAAACCAGGTCTTTGGTAGATGATTCTTGGACCTATGTCCCCCTGGGCTCTACGGCCAACAAGATGGGCCGGGTTGTGGCTGATAACATGGCCGGCAAGCCCACTAAATTCCCAGGAATTATGGGGTCTTCCATCTTTAAGCTTTTTGACCTAGAGGTGGGCTCCACCGGCCTATCGGAAAAAATAGCCCAAGACCACGGTTTTGACACCCTGGTATTCTACCACATCCACCGGAGTCACTATGCCTCCCATGGTGGTCAACCCATTTTAATTAAGGCCGTCTTGGACCGGAAGAGTCGGGAGCTTTTAGGCGTTGAAGCCATTGGCTTTACTGGCGTCAAAAACCGCATTGATGTCTATGCCAGCTTTATGACCTTCCACGGCAAGATCCAAGACCTGGAATTTTTGGACCTGGCCTACGCCCCACCCTTTTCCACCGTCCGGGACGTCGTCCTCTATACTGGCATGATTGGGACCAACCTCTTAGACAAGGATGCCCCGTCTGAAAGCCACCAAGTCAACCAAGATTTTATGAACTATATTAAAAATTTACCTCGTCCTTAAGAGTCCCTTGCATAATGCCAAGGACCTATGCTATAATATCTCTAGCGAGATGTAGCGCAGTCCGGTAGCGTACATGTCTGGGGGACATGGGGTCGCAGGTTCAAATCCTGTCATCTCGACCATAAAGAAAAAGAACCTTGCCTTTAGGCAGGGTTCTTTTTTTGTTTTATTGGTCTTCCAGCCGGTCCCTTGCCCCCTCTAGCATGAGGTAGACAATGGCGATGCTGGCAATGAAGGACAGGCACATAATAAAGGATGTAGGAATGACAAACTTTATATTTAAAAGAGTGGTTAGAATCCAGGTAATAAACATGGGCAAGACCATGGCCAAGGACATGAGGACGGCTGAAAATCTTTGCTTGATGACCTCCAAGTCATTTTTCCAAGCCAGGTCTAGTGTCATGAGGTCAAAATAAATTCCTACAAGATTGCCAAAGAGATTGGCCAAAATTCCAGTCAAAACCATAAAAACGCCATTAACTACCCCTACTTGACCTGCATAGGAAAAGGCCAGGCTGGTGAAGAGAATGGGCCCCAAGGACAAAGTCATCCCCAAAAGCACCCTGGGTAGGACCAGGTCCTTAAAGGACAGGGGCATGGCCTTCAGGGCCTCAAAATTTTCCCCCTCTAGGGACAGGCTGCAATAAGTGGTTTGGGCATTCACTGAAATAAAAGTCAAGATATAGCAGGCAATGCCAGCCAGGTCAAGACCCGGAAGGCTGCCTAGGGCTTGGCCAAAAATCCGGTCCGGTTTGATGAAAAGGGAAGCCACTCCCAGGCCCAGGATAAGGATTGGGGACAAAATAGTATTACTGACATAGTTGGTCCTCCAAAAATAGTGTTTGACTTCCTTTTTATAGAGACTTTTTAACTTAGACCCACTGGAAAAGCTGACAGATTTTTTCTTTTCCCGGGTCTTGGCCCCCGCATCCTTGTAAAAGTTTTGGATGTAATTGCGGATAATGAAATAGCCCAAAAGTAAAAGTAAAAGAAGGGTCAGGGCAAAAAGAGCCAAAAAGCCCAGGAAGGATTGGTTGCTAAAGGCCCGGTCAAAAAAGCTCAAAGGCAGGTAGTAGGTCCTTAGACCCTGGGCCAAACGAGACCAAAGTCCTGCAAGTTGGTCGCTATATTTGTCTGCCTGGGTCATAAAGAAAATATAAATAGCCAAGAAGAAAATGGTCCCCAAAACTTGGAGGACGGTTTTTGTATTGTGAAAACGGAAGGTCTTGGATATTTGGGTGGCCAAAAGGACCCCCAAAAAGGTGGGGAAGATAGGTAGGACCAAGACCGACAAGAGGTTCAAGATAAAGGCCAGGGGCCCATGGATAATCCCAAACCAAACGATGGGGATAAGGAAGATGGCAAAGGCATAAAAAAGACTGTCCAGGTAGATGCCAATAAACTTGGCCATTAAAATATCCCCCTCTCCCAGGGGCATGGGGTAGAGAATCTCAAATTCGTCCCTAGAAAATAGGTTTTTGTTGCCATTGGAAATCCCCGTGAAAAAGGTCAACAGGCTTAGGACCAAGCCAAAGGCCAAAGCCAGGTCCTTACTGTTGTTGGATGTCACCAAGATCATGGTAAAAAGTCCCGAGTAAAAGACCATGGCCAGGCCCACCAGGACCATCATAACCATGGAGCTGATCCTCTTGGTGGAGGACCGGCTATTTTTCAAAATTCTTTTCAGCTCCAGGCCTAAAAGGATTTTTAACTTTTTAGTGATCATAACCCATCAACTCCATGAAGATATTTTCCAAGGAAGAATCCTGGATGACATCCTTGGTGGCCCCTTCCTTGACAATCTTTCCATCCTTGATAATGGCAATCTTATGGCAGAGGTTTTGGGCCACCTCCAAGACGTGGGTGGAAAAGAAAATCGCCGCTCCATTGGCCACCATTTCTTGAAAGAGCTCCTTTAAAAAGTGGGTGGCTGTAGGGTCCAAACCTACAAAGGGTTCGTCCAGGATCAAGAGCTTGGGATCATGGACCAAGGCGGCAATAATGGCCAACTTTTGCTTCATCCCATGAGAATAGCTAGAGATTTTACTCCCCAGGTCCTCCTTTAAATCAAAGACCTTGGCCAGGCGGAGGGTCCGGTCCATCCGGTCTTCCTCACTGACCCCATAGATGTCTGCCACAAAGTTAATGTATTCAGCCCCTGTCAAAAACTCGTAGAGCCTAGGGTTATCTGGTATGTAGGCAGAAATTTGCTTACAGGCCAAGGGGGCTTTTTTCGTATCCATTCCATTGATAAAAATATTGCCCTGGTCGTAGTCCAAAAGCCCCATGACGCACTTAATGGTAGTGGTTTTTCCTGCACCATTTTTACCTATAAAGCCATAAATTTCTCCCGGCTTAATTTCCAAATCAATGCCGTGAAGGACCAATTTGTCCCCATAGGCCTTGACTAGCTTTTCAATTTTTAACATCCTAACCTCCCTATTTTTTCTATCTTCTTAAGTTTAGTCTACACTAGCCAAAGCTTTTTGCCTAGTCTTTTCCAGGGAAAATTCTCCTGGATTTTAAATTTTTGACCATAAAAAAAGAGGGCCCTAGGCCCTCTTAGAGATTTTATTTATTTTACTTCTACAGTTGCTCCAACTTCTTCAAGTTTAGCCTTGATTTCGTCAGCTTCTGCTTGTGGAACGCCTTCTTTAATTGCTTTTGGAGCTCCGTCAACTAAAGCTTTTGCTTCTTTTAGTCCAAGACCAGTGATGTCTTTAACTACTTTAATAACCTTAACTTTTTCTTGTCCTGGTTCAGTAATTACAACATCGAAGTCAGTTTTTTCTTCAGCTCCGCCAGCAGCTCCACCAGTAGCTGGAGCAGCACCTGCAACTGCAACTGGTGCAGCAGCGCTTACGCCAAATTCTTCTTCCATTGCTTTAACAGCTTCTGCTAATTCTAATACTGTTAAACCTTTAATTTCTTCAATAAGTGCTTGTACTTTTTCGCTCATTCTTTACCCTCCTATGACTATTAAGCCGTTTCTTCTTCTTTTTTCTTTTCTGCGATTGCATTTAATGCAACAACAAATCCTTTTAAAGTTCCATTCATCACATTGACCATTCCTTGGAGTGGGCTGTTTAAGCCACCAAGGAATTTTCCAATAAGTTCTTCTTTTGATGGTAGTTTTGCAAGATCTTCAATAGCTTTTTGGTCCATAACAGCGCCATCCATGAAACCAGCTTTGATTTCTAAAGCTTCATGGTCTTTTGCAAAGTCAGCAGTGATCTTTGCTGGGCTTACTGGGTCTTCGGTACCAAAGGCTATAGCTGAAGGTCCTTTTAAGAATTCACCGATTTCTTCGTGGCCTAGTTCTTCAAAAGCACGGCGCATCATAGTGTTTTTGTAAACCTTATAATCAACCCCTGCTTCACGATACTTGGCACGTAATTCAGTAACTTCTTCCACATTTAAACCACGATAGTTAACAAGAACAATCGAATGGGAATTTTCAATTTTGCCTTTAATTTCATCAACTAAAGCAACTTTTGATTGAAGTACTTCCTCTTTCAAGGCTTCACCTCCCTAGGTTTTCTGTAAAATAAAAAATCTCATCGCAGACACAATGAGATAAAAAATCGAATCATAAAGATAGTCTTTATTCTCACCTCGGTAGGATTTATGGTCACCTACTGTCTGCGGTTTCATAACATATAAGAGTATACCCAAGGTCTGGGGAAAAGTCAAGGCTTTATTTTTAATTTTTCTCTTTTTTAAAAAGAGCCTCTAGACTTTAATCTAGGGGCTCTTTAAATTTCCTTAGAATAACTTTAGTTCTTTGAAGTTTCCTTCTTAGTCGCCAGTAGGAGAACTAGGCATAGGCCAAAAAGCCCCAACCAGTATACTGGTGAATCTACACCTGTTTTAGGTGTATTGGTCAGTGGGATTGATGGTTTAGAGGGTGGCTCTACTGGAGTCTTTGGATTAGGAATATCTTTTTTATAGTTGGTTACTAGGAAACCTTGTTCTTGGTCTCCAGAAATAGATGTTTGATAATGGTCTACCCCAACTTCCTCAATACTATAGTGGATTTTTTCTCCAGCCAAGTCTTTGTCTAAGTCAGTAAAGCTTCCTGTCCACTGGTTTGCTTCTGATAAGATCAAGGTCTTTCCAGTGTCCTTTCCATTGGCATAAAGCTTAATCTCTACTTGACTGGGTCTCAAGCCAGCCCGGTTGTTGTCATCCTCCCAAATTTTGGTCACTGGAAAGCTAGTTTTTCCTGGATTGTAGGTGTTCTTCAGGTTATAGCCATTTACTTCTGTGGTATAGCCTGGAACCCTGTCTTCCCGGATGCTGTATACAATTTCCTTGCCGTCTTTTTCCTTGGGAAGGTCTTTAAAGGTCCATGACCATCCGTCTTTTTGGCTGACATCTCTACTTTGGATGACCTTGCCATCTGCCAAGAGGTGGACCCGGATAGAAGCTGGTCTCTTCCCTGCTTGGTTGT
>QWCK01001654.1_pt1 | contig 40604 bp, 22 predicted proteins | sample 1972571 | NCBI WGS metagenome assembly QWCK01 (sample SAMN09866710, study PRJNA288562) | Human gut metagenome isolate term2_stool, whole genome shotgun sequencing... | isolation source: gut | host: Homo sapiens | place: USA: California | reverse complement strand
TTACCGAAGATCAGCGCCCAGTCGAGGACGATATTCACCACCGACATCACGAGAGAGTTGTAGGTCAGCACCTTCGTCTCCCCTATCCCGACGAAGAAGGACCGCATCGAGGAGGAGATAAAGATAAAGATGAAGCCGAGCATCCGGTAGTCCCAGTACTCCAGCGCCGCCGCTCCCACCGCCTTACTCGTAAGGAGTGTGCCGAAAGCCCATCGCCCTATCGGCATCGCGAGCACGATCGCCAGGATCGCTGCGCCGAGGAGCATCATGATGCTATTGCCGAGGACGTTACCGATCGAGCGGTACTGCCCGGCGCCATACTTGTGACTGATGATAATCTGTGTGCCGGAGGCGAGGCCGAAGCCGACGGTAAAGATGCTAAAGTAGACCAGCGCAGCGATCGAAGCGCCACCCAGCTCTATAACGCCGAGACGCCCGAGGAAAGCGGTGTCAATGACGCCGATCAGATTTTGCGCCACCAGAGAGATGACCACCGGCCCGGAGAGCCGGAGGAGCCTCTTCAGCGAGGTGTCGGGGACCTCTCTCCGGAGTAGTGTCTCTGAGTCTGCCTGCATAGATCTTCTTTTTCTTCCTCACAAAGGTACACATTATTGTCAGCGCACCCGTAGTGTCGTGAGTAAGCCACCCAAATAGTCCATTAGCAAAGTGACTGAGTACGAGAGCAGAGCACCACTACCCTTCAGGGTGAATTTTTTTACCGGTAATAGTGAAGACTAATACCGGTAACAAATGGCATCGTATGGATTGGCTTTTTCACAATGTTATGATTTTACAAAAGTGTATAAAGCTTGTATAATCAGGGCTTGAGACATCCTATCGGGACCACAATCACATCATCCGGATCGCTTAGACGGTAGGCGTAGCTACCTACTGCCGTGAGGATCATCTTGAAGGACGGAGTACTCATCTTATTTGTGTCGATCTTCTCTGCCAGCTTGGTGAGCGTGCTCGCTCCCTCTTGGATCAACTTATCACCCCCCAACTTGATTTCGATCAGCCCATAAGAGCCATCGCGGAGGTGCAGGACTGCATCGCACTCGAGATCATTCTTGTCTCGGTAGTGGAAGACTTTGCCATCCAGAGCCTCAGCATAGACCCTGAGATCCCTTACACAGAGGGTCTCGAAGAGTAAGCCCATCGTATTGGGGTCCTTGACGAGGTCACCCGGACCGATACCAAGGGCTCCTGTCGCAATAGACGGATCTACGAAATACCGGGTGTCGGAACTTCGGATGGCGGTCTTGCTTCTGAGGTTCGGATTCCAAGCCTCAGCGTTCTCTATGAGGAATATCTTACGAAGCGCATCGATATAGTCCGAGATCGTGCGGTCGCTCACCTCGTAGCTACCGCCTGAGGTAATATCCGCCGTGATGGTGCCGAGGGTGGCTTGGCTACCCTGATGGCGTGCATAAGAGCGCAACAGTCTCCTGGTCGTCTCACTACTTCGCTGTACACCATCCACACGCGAGAGGTCGCTCTCTGCGACACTGTCGACATAGTCCTTGGCCTGATCTAGTGCTATATCCTTATCCATATCCACTGCTCTGGGCCAGCCTCCACGACAGATGAGATAGGCAATGTCTCCGAGCTCAAAGTCAGAGAATCCCCGTACCTGCTCCTCACCCTCAAATAATGCCTGCAGACTGACATCCCCTGTGGAGTCACCACTCTCCCATAGGCTCATGGGTCGCATAGTCAGTCGGGCAAAGCGCCCTGTCCCGCTGTGATCGATCTTGCTCGTATCAGCAGGGACAGCACTCCCAGTGAGGATAAATTGTCCGAGAGCCTCTCGATGATCCACCTCGTACCTAATCGCATCCCATAGCTGAGGAGCCAGCTGCCACTCATCGATAAGGTGTGGTGTCTCCCCCTCCAGCAACTGCTCTATACCTATCTCTGCCAACCGAAGGTAGGTAGACTTCAGCTTCGGGTCATCCATATAGATGACGCTCCTGGCTACCTGCTCAGCAGTGGTCGTCTTACCACACCACTTTGCCCCTCTGATTAGGACAGCCCCCTTTCCTCTCAGTTTTCTCTCGAGCAATTGGTCTGCTATGCGCACTTTGTATTCCATAAGCGTAAGTCGTTAGTATTGTGGATACAAAGGTACAATTAATTAGTCCATTTCCGAGATTGGCCGGCTTTCGTTTCCGACTTTGGCCGCTTTTCGTTTCCGACTTTGGCCGGTTTCCGTTTCCGATATTGGCCGGTTTTCGTTTCCGACTTTGGCCGGAGGGGGCTCGGAGAGGACCGATCAGCTCATCTCAAGCATGCGACGGATCGGGACGATCGCCCGCTCACGGACATCATCGGGCACCTTCACCTCATACTGGTCGTGGAGGAGACTCTCATACACGTCCTCGAGACTAATGAGCTTCATCGTGCGGCAGTGCTTCTCGGGGATCATGCTGACGAAGGTGTGCTGCGGGTAGCGCCGCTCCAGCTCGGTCATGATGCCGATCTCTGTGCCGATGCAGAAGGTGTGCGGCTCAGCAAAGGCGGCGGGACGCTTGAGGATCGCAGCTGTGGAGCCGAAGAGGATGCGAGGATTGTCCTGGTAGTCTCTCTCACGGGCGACGGGGGACTCGGGGTGGATCAGCAGCTCCGCGTCGGGGTACTGCTCGAGGAATTGCTCCACGGCGATGCGATTGACAACCTCGTGGACCACACAGCAGCCGTCCCAGATCTCCATCTCGCGCCCGGTCTTGGAGCGAATGTAATTGCCGAGGTTACGATCGGGGCAGAAGAGTATCGGGCGGTCCTCAGGGAGCTTGCTGACGATGTCGAGGGCATTGGAGGAGGTGACGCAGTAGTCGGTCTCCGCCTTGACGTCAGCGGTGGTATTGACATAGCTGACCACAAGTCCGTCGGGGTGCTTCTCCTTCCACCCCCTCAGGTCAGAGCCCTTGATCGCCGAGGCGAGAGTGCAGCCGGCGTAGCGGACCGGCAGGAGGACCTTCTTATCCGAAGAGATGATCGAGGCGGTCTCGGCCATAAACTTTACTCCGCAGAAGACGATCACCTCCGCATCGGTCCGTCCCGCCTCCTGAGAGAGCTGAAGGGAGTCACCGAGTAGGTCTGCGGCGCGCTGCACCTCTGCCGTCTGGTAGAAGTGCGAGAGGATCACCGCATTTTTCTCCTTCTTAAGTCGCTTGATCTCGCTGTAGAGTTCGTCCTGAGTCATCATTTTCTGTCTGAGGTTCCCGTTTCCTTGTGTCCAAAGTTCATGCTGATATCGAGCGCCCTCACGGAGTGGGTCAGAGCGCCGACGCTGATATAGTCGACACCGCACTCGGCGATGGCGCGGATCGTCTCGGCGGAGACGTTGCCGGATGCCTCAGTCCTAGCACGTCCGTCGATGAGGCGAACCGCCTCGGTCATCATCTCGGTGGACATATTATCCAGCATGATGATGTCTGCGCCGACACGCGCAGCCTCCTCCACCTGCTCGAGGGTCTCTGTCTCGACCTCGATCTTGATGGAGAGCGGGAGGGATCTCCGAGCCGACTCCACGGCGGCGGTGATGCTGCCGGCGAGCTTGATGTGGTTATCCTTGAGGAGGCACATGTCGTAGAGACCGTGACGGTGGTTGTATCCGCCGCCGTGACGAACCGCCATCTTATCGGTCAGACGGTGTCCGGGGAGGGTCTTGCGCGTGTCGAGAACGTGAGCCCGAGTGCCCTCGCAGAGCTTGACCAGCTCGGCCGTAGCGGTGGCGATGCCGCTCATGCGCTGGAGGAAATTGAGCATCGTCCGCTCCGCACCGAGGAGGGTGCGGTAGCTGCAGCGGATCCGGATCAGGTCCTGCCCCCGGGTAATGCGATCTCCGTCCGAGACCAGCGGCTCGAAGTCCACCTCTTCCTCCAGGTCGGCAGCCGTCTCTATCAGTCGGCGAGCCACCTCGATACCGGAGATGATGCCGTCCGCCTTAGCGGTGATAAATGCAGTCTGGAGTTCCTCCCTCGGGATGATTGAGAGGGTGGCGAGGTCGTGCGAGACCCCATCCTCGTCGAGGGCGAGGTCGATGAGACGATCTAAGTTCTCCTCCTCTATGTCGTATGGATTCATGATTGTGCTAAAGTTATGGTGATAAAAAATGACTCGCTCTTACTCCTCAGCAACCGGCTCTTGACGAATGGCGTCGTCCCGGTCGATCAAAGTATGGAAGACGCTACCCTGCGGCTTCGTCGCAGTGAAGTCCTCCCGGTAGTGGCAGCCGCGCGACTCCTCTCGGGAGAGAGCGGAGCGGGCGATCAGCGTGGAGAGATGCAGCCTCCGCAGCGTCATCAGCGCATAGACGTTCTCCCCCACAAGAGGGCGGATACGCTCCTCCTCAGCTCCCAGCTGCATGATCAGCCGACGCAGCTCGTCCCCTCGACGGATGATGCCGCAGTAAGCGGTCATCAGTCGGGCACACTTCTCCTCGATCGGCTTCCCCTCCACTCGGTACCACTCGATAGATCTGTCAAGATCCCAGACCGGTGTAGTCTCATCCGGCATATCTGTCAGGTCGATCGGATCTCCCTCGGCTCTCTCCGCCACGCGCTTGCCGTAGACAAGGCACTCGATGAGAGAGTTGGAGGCTAAGCGATTGGCACCCATAACGCCGGTGCTTGCCGCCTCGCCCACGGCATAGAGACCGGGTAGAGAAGTGTGTCCCTCCAGGTCGGTTGCTATGCCACCCACGGTGTAGTGCGCCGCCGGGGCCACCGGGATCTCCTGCGTGATGTTGATGCCGAGGGAGTCGAGGTAGGCGGTTATAGTGGGGAAGCGGTGTCGGATCCGGTCCGGGTCGAGGTGGCGAAGGGATAGACGGACGTGCGAAGCACCGCTTCGTCTCATCTCACGGAAGATCTCCCGCGCTACCACGTCCCTCGGGGCTAGGTCCGCCAGTGGGTGGCGTCCTTTCATGAAGGGCTGGTCCTGATCATTAAGCAGGATCGCCCCCTCGCCCCGTACCGCCTCACTGATCAGGAAAGCGTGATCCGTCTCCGTGTATAACCCTGTGGGGTGGAACTGGATAAACTCCATGTCTCGCAGCTCCGCCCCACCCTCGTGAGCGAGAGCGCAGCCGTCCCCAAGGGCGGTGGGAGGATTGGTCGTAGGGCTGAAGAGTGCACCACACCCGCCCGTCGCCAGGATGACACTCCCGGCGAGGAAAGGCTCGATCAGGTGCGCCTCCTTATCATAGACTCTGATCCCCCGACAGCGACCCTCTCGGACGATCAGCTCAAGCGCCTCATGGTGCTCAAAGAGGGTGATCTCCTCCAGTGCCCTCACCTGCCCGATCATAAAGTCTGAGATCCGATGTCCTGTGTCATCTCCCCCGGCATGGAGGATCCGGTGGTGGTGATGTCCCCCCTCCAGTCCGAGAGCGGTCCGCCCATCGGGGTCCTTATCGAAGTCCATCCCCATACCGACCACCTCACGGATCCGCTCCGGCGCCTCCTCCGTGAGGACGCGCACGGCATCCGGGTCATTGAGATAGACACCGGCGACGATCGTATCGTCGTAGTGCTCATCGGTGGTGTCCCCAGGGGCGCTGACGGCAGCTATGCCGCCCTGTGCGTGGTAGGAGTTACTGTCCTCGATCGCCCCCTGGGCGATCAGGGCAACAGAGCCGCGTCGGGAGAGATGGTAGGCAGAGTATAGGCCTGCGAGGCCGCCGCCGACGACGACAAAGTCAAAAAGCCGCTTCATTATATTACGGTACTGGTTATACTCTCTACAAATGTAACTCTTTTGTAGCGGACTACATAAGGCTGATCTCTGCTGCAGGGCGTAGGAGAGCTCAAGGGCTGCGGCGCAGAGGTGCGTCACAGCCCTTGAGTCATAGATGGGGTATTACCTTACTTGATGCCTCGTGCGGGAAGGAGAGCAGAGGCGTCCGGGTGCTCCATACCGGTGAAGGCGGTGAAGGCCTGATTCAGATCCACGGTGCGACCCTTGGAGAGGATCTTGTCGCGGAAGTCCTGAGCGACAGCCTGATTGAGCCAGCCCTCACGTCCGAAGCGCTCGGCGATATTGACCGCCAGCACCTCAGTCCAGAGGTAGCTGTAGTAGCCGGAAGCGTAGCCGCCGCCCCAGACGTGGCTGAAGTAGGTCTGGAAGTAGCGGGGCACGATGGACTGCCAGAGCAGTCCCAGCTCCTGACGACGGTTGAGATCCCACTGAGCGGCATCAGCGTCTGCAGGTACCTGATCCGGTGTGAGCATATGCCACTGGATGTCCATCGTGGAGGCGATCAGGTTCTCTCCGAGAGAGTATGCAGCGAGGTACTGGACAGACTGAAGCATCTTCTCCTTCAGCGCCTTAGGCATCGGCTCACCTGTCTCGTAGTGACGAGCATAGTTGTCAAAGATCTCCGATACAGTGGCGAAGTACTCGTTGAACTGGCTCGGCATCTCGACGAAGTCACGCGGGGTATTGGTCCCGGAGATGGTGCGGTACTTATTATTCGAGAGGAAGCCATGGAGGGAGTGACCAAACTCATGGAACATCGTGGTCACGTTGTCCCAAGAGATGAGGTTGGGCTGACCCTCGGGAGCCTTCGGGTAATTGCAGCAGTTGTAGATCACCGGCTTCGTGCCGTCGAAGGTGCTCTGGGTGACAAACTCGTCCATCCAGGCGCCGGGTGCCTTGGTGTCGCGGTGGAAGTAGTCGCAGTAGAAGAGACCGAGGTCGCTGCCGTCCTTATCCTTTACCGTAAATACATGGACATCGTCGGCATAGACAGGGAGGTCAAAGCGCTCCTCGAAGGTGAGACCATAAGCGCGCTCAGCGGCGTAGAAGACGCCATTGCGCAGCACGGAGTCGATCTCGAAGTAAGGGAGCACGTCAGCGTCGCTGAAGTGGAAGCGATCCTCCTTCATCTTAGCGGAATAGTATACGACATCCCAGGGCTGGAGGGTAAAGTCGCTGCCCTCAGTCTTGCGGGCAAAGTCCTGGATCGATGCCATCTCTGCCTCAGCCTTGGGGACAAAGGACTCCTTGAGCTGAGTGAGGAAGTCATTGGCAGCCTGCTCGGTGCCGGCCATCTGGTAATTGAGTGAGTAGCTGGCGTAGTCCGGGAAGCCGAGGAGCTGAGCCTTGCGAACGCGAAGCTTGGCGATCTCGGTGATCAGAGGCCAGGTATTGGCTCCGCTGACACCCTCGCCGTCGGCACGGTGGATGGAGGCGTTGTAGACCTTCTCCCTCATGGCGCGGTTATTCAGCGAGGCCATGATCGGCTGCTGGGTAGTATTGGTCAGCACGAGGGCGTAGGTGGCCTTCTTGCCACGCTGCTCTGCATCAGAGCGAGCCTGCGCGAGCTGAGACTCGCTCAGTCCGTCCAACTCTGCCTCATCGTCCGTCCAGACGGTCTGAGCGGCCAGAGCATCGACGATGACGCGGCCAAACTCAGTCGTCAGCTCAGAGAGACGTGAGCTGATCTCCTTATACTCCTCGCGGCTCTCCTCGGGGAGGGCAGCACCGTTTTTCTCAAATCCCTTGTAGGTATACTCCAGCAGGGCACGATCCTCACCTTGGAGCTGATCCAGCTGCGTGTCGTAGACCGTCTTGATGCGGTCGAAGAGCTTCTGATTGAGATTAAGCTCATTGTCCCAGTCGGTCAGCATCTTGGATGCCTCCGTCTCGATCTCGCGGCGAGCGTCGGTGCCGTCAGCAGAGACCAGCTTGAAGAAGACGCTGCTCACGCGACCCAGCATGGCGCCACTCTTCTCGAGCGGGATGATCGTATTCTCAAAGGTGGGCGCGTCTGTCAGAGGCTTCTCCTTCTTGGAGTCGCATCCGGTAATGCCTATCAGGCTCATACATGCAATGCCTGCTAAGAGGGTTACAATTTTTTTCATACGAAATCGTATTGATAAGGTGTTACTATCCACTCGGTACTGGTGCCGTGATCGCACCATCACCCACAAATATAGCCATTTCTGCTAAAAGAATAAAAAAGCCGCCCCCGCCTCGATGGCACCGAAACCCATCGGGCAAGACACCCTCTGAGGATCGCACCTCTGACGCGAGCTGACCTTGAGATGCTCCTATCATGACTGACTGGACGATGTATGGTGCTGCAAAGGTACCACCGCGGCGGGGGCAAGGTCTCGTAGAGTCTCCTATTGTCTCCTCACTGTACTAACCATCTCCTATATGCACCTCCGCCGTCTCACTGCCGTGCTATGGGAGGTCTCCAGGTAAGGAAGAGCCAGACTATAGACTCACTCACTGTGCAAAAGGAGAGCGCAGTCATGCTACGACCCATTACCAGCCCCTGCTATCTATTTTGAGACCTTTGCACGGTAAAAAGTGTGATATCCGATTGGTAATCAGCGTAATAATCAGTATACTTACAGTATAAAACGGAATCCTATGGCACGAAACATCAAGTCAGACGGCAAGGTACCAAGCATGGCGGAGGTCCTTTTGGATCCCCGCAGTCGCGAAGCTCAGAATCAGTTTCTCAATCAGGTAGACAAGATGACTGACTGGCGTCTCATACGTACGCTGATCAATAAGAAGTACACCAAGAAGCAGACAGATGCGGCAGGTGCACCGGCCTATGATTTTAAGATGATGCTCCTTCAGACCTGGTACGGGCTAAGCGACTGCGCACTGGAGGAGCGGATCAACGACTCCCTCTCCTTCAGCCGATTCCTCGGTCTGCCGATCGAGGCCGTTTCACCCGACCACAGCACACTGAGCCGATTTCGGACAGCCCTGACGAAGCTGGGGCTGATGGACAAGTTGCTGGACGCCCTGAATAAGCAACTCAAGAAATACCACGTGTCCATTAAGCAGGGAGCACTCGTGGACGCAGGCGTGGTAGAGACACCCTTCACCCCGAAGGCCCCCCTGACCATCGAGGTTGTAGAGGATAGGGAGGACACAAGGAGCGAAGAGGAAAAGGGCGCAGGAGAGGAGTACCAGAAGTCGGTCACAAGTCAGGGAAAAGGCACTCCTCACGCCCTTTTGACGCGAAAAACGCCCCCAAAAGCTGCTCAGGAAACCGAAAAGACGCTCTTTTTTTGAGAAATCATCCAAGAAAGAGTGTCTCATTTTTCCCCTTCCCATTTTCAAAGGTCTCCTAATACCGATATCGGTCTGATGGTATCACAGATCTAGTGTGAAAAAACGTCACCCTCGGTGATATGATTCACCGAGGGTGACACTCCTCTGTACAATATAGTGGGAAGAACGTTACTTTGCAGTTAGTGCCGTTCTTGTCCCATCGACTGCTATGGCGCGTACTGTCAGCGTACTAGTCGCTGATCCGGCTTCCACAGGCAGGTCAAAAGTGGGATCCGGCGACAGGGCAATAACCCGCCCGTCCATCACAGCCTCGTAGGCAACAGCATTAGTTGTGCCGGTGACGGTGATTTTCAGCCCGTTTCGACCATATGTACCGGCAACGACCGGCTTCGGATGTCGGTAGAGATCGATATTCTTGTCCGTAATATACTGAAGTGCCTCCTTCGGCTTTGGGAGTCCCATAGAGACGATCTTTGCACGGTACTCGTTTGCTAAAGATGAGGTAAGGTTGATATTCTTCTTGCCATAATCTTCTACCACTCCTTTGTACGGCGTGTAGAATGACCAGGCCTCAAAGAAGTCCGTTAGGTCGTACCCCGAAATCTCACTTGCGAGACGTGTGAATTCCAGTAGACACTTTTCATCTGTTGGCGGATTGGGATTTTTCCTCACCTTTTCATAAAGATCAGGATAGAAGTCCTTTTGTCCTTTTACTTCCGTAAAGTAGAGGTAGAGCTGCCAGAGTGGTACCAGTTTCTCGAAGACGGTGTCGTATATCCCACCTGCACGGATGTAAGGGGGACGAGTCCAGCCGGACTTGAGACCGGAGAGGTCAATATGATATGTATTGTATCCGGAGAGGTAGCGGTTCTCACTTGAGAGCCGACTCGTGTTCCCAAACTTCACATTTACATAATTGGCGTGGACGTTATTGGTCACTTCTGTCATTCCTGCCCACATAAATCCCGGGCGGGTCTGGTAGTTGTGTCCCGTCTCGTGTGCCGGTCCCCAGGGTTGCTTCCGGAATGTTTCCTTGTCGCACATGACCTTGAGGACATTCTCATCACTGACGTTATAGGCGGTACGGTACCACGTCGCATACATATAGCTACCATACATGGCGTGGAAGTAGGAGCGATTGACACGCGGTAAGTCGTATTTCTTTAGTCCCATAAGGTCAGTCTCGAGAGTGACCAGCTCGTCGTACTGGGCGATAAGCTCAGGACCATCCTCACCGGCGTACTTACGGAAGCCCTCTGTGGGGAAAGTGAGGTGCGCCTCCTTTCCGAGGACATCGAAGTACTTGTACTTTGCACCGGCTAAGAGTCTTTTCCAGTCTTCCTTGGAGTGCTTCTCACTGTCGAAGTAGCCGTTGACACTTCCTGTGGCAAAGTGAATGCGTATCTTAGGCGCAGTCTTGTAGGAGGGCGTGTGGTAGAGGACGTAGATGAGACCACCATTGGATGGGACGATCTTATTGACCCCCTCGGAGAGCGGGTAGGTAGAGGAGCCATCGTTGTAGCCGTCGCCACCGGGACGATCAAGGTTTTGTACCTTAATGCTCAGCCCGGAGTGACCCGAGGTCTTCCCTACGAGGACGATCAGCTCCTTCCCCGCCTCCGCTACGATACCGGTGGCATTGTCGAGTAGGTTTTGGGGATTGGTCTTGCTCTTCTTGATCCAGTCATTGGGATGAGGCCAGGCACGGTAGTCCTGGATACGGAACTCTGACGGATACTTCCCATTGTAGAGGAAGAGTGCTATCTCCCGGTAGAGTGGGTTAGAGATCGCCCGGATCTGTTCCTCCGTCACGCCTGGTCGAAGAGCAGAAGCAGTGCCGTCGGTAAAGATGCTTGTCGGGACAGCATTATCCTTATTGCGACGATAAAACTCCATCTCGGCACACGACGCAAAGCCCTGTCCGTCTCCGGAACCACTTTTGACGACAAAGCGGAAGGCTGTTACCCCTTCGAGAGCCGGTGAGAAGTCCACTTTCTTGGGCTCGCCTGTCCCCTTGAAGTCATAGTCTCCTTGTTTCTTAAAGTCCCCATCGGACTTTTTCACCCAAAGCTCCACCTCCTTGAAGTGACCGTTGTTCCCCGTCTGTCGAGGATGGTAGACAAGATAATCTACCGTCTCCGCGCCGGCAAAGTGATACTCCAGCGTGATGGGGAAGTAAGAGGTCGAGCTGTTGTCCCACTTGGAGTGGTACATCGTCCCCATGTCGCCATCGAAGGACTTCTCGATCTCTCCTCCGTCTTGGTAGGATGATGCTGATCCGGAGGCGACGGTGATCTTCTCATCTGATCCTATGGCAGAGCCGCCCTCGCCGGAGTAGTCGGTCGGTGCCGTCTGTGTGATGACGACTTCGCGGATGATCTCCGGAGACACATCCTTTGATCGAAATGCAAGTGTTGCAGAGCGCTCTGCCATTGTTGCATTCGCAGCTATCGAGAGGATTATCTGATGAGGTTTCTTGGATTGATCCTTTGACGTGATAGTGATCCATGGTGTCTCCCCCAGATCAGGGAGTAGATAGTCGACATTAGCTTGTATCGAGAGGGAGAGCGTCTGCGCATCTGCCGTGACTGTGGAGGTCTCCGGAGAGACGAGGATGGAGGGCTCCAGACCCTCTTGAAGCACGGAAATGGTTGTGGAGGCTCCTTCTCCGGAGATAATGACTTTTCCTGAGCGGGGAGCCTTGTCTGTATTAGCTGTGACGCTGATGGTTATGGAGCCACGTCCGACACGAGCGGATAGCCAAGACTCACTTGCCTTGGCGGTGAGAGTGGAGACGTTGGTCTTTACTCCGATATCCTTCGTGCCAAGCTCTGCAGAGAAGAGTATCTCACTACTCTCTCCGATATCGATATAGGCCGCTTCTTGCGACGGGTCTCGCTTACAGCCACACAGTACCAGTATCAGTAGTGACAGGCTGAGGAGAGTGATCTTGTGTGAATTGTTCATACGGATTCTTGTTATACAAAAAGAAGCCATCGACAAAAAACTAGTTTTGCCAATGGCTTCTCATGGGTCATGGTCTTATTGCTTACTTTCCATAGAGGTAAAGCTCTGCCATATTGAAGAATGTGGGAGCCGTTCCACTATTGGTCTTCATCACCACTAGCCGGATCTTACTGAAGGGCTTTGTGGAGACAACTGTCTTAGAGGAGTAAATCGAGCCTGCACCGGTAGGCATGCCACCCGTGAGAGTCTCCAACTCCTCCCAAGAGTCAGTGAGACCGAGCACTTTGATCTCCTGAGCCTTACCATTGGCATTAGCTCGGTTCTGGAACTTGAAGGCCATCCTCTTGATCGGCTCCTTAAGCGCAATCTCTACATAGTGAGGCTGGCTTACCCCTACAGACCAAGCACTGTGGAAGTATGTCGCAGGGTCACCGTCAATGAGATCCTTTATAGGACCCTCGGATGGCTCCTGGGCATTCGTTGAGAGCATGTCTACCGTGAGCGAGATCTGATTGTACCCCTCAGCGGTGAGGACAAAGGGCTTCTCCGGGAGCTTCATCCCGGAAATCGTCGTTCCTGTCAGTCGGAGGGGCAGGACGTTCCGATTGCCGACAAGTAGGTCGGAGGAGGGCTTTAGGGCAATCTTTACAGGCTCGCTGACTCGTGATCCTTTCTTGAAGGTCACCTTCCCCCCTCCGCTCATCTCATACTCGGACGAGGGGATCAATACGGCACCCTCAGGGATTGCAGACTCGTCTATCTCCATCGTGGCATCAAAGTCCCACGGACTAACGAATGGTAGACTAAGACGCAGCTCATACTCTGTCTTGCCGGCAGAGATATCGAGTGTCTTCGCACTCTCATCGTAGCCGAGGATCGGCACTAGTACGCTAGGCTTAAGCAAGACAACGTTGCGCTCGGCATTGACAGAGTCCTTCTGACTCACTAAGACGAGCGGGAGGGCGAAGCTCTTCCCGGGATTATCCTGAAGAAGGGCTTGGATGATGGTCGTCTTAAGAGTCACCTTTCGGGTGGCGTATCCGGTATTACCATCGAAGGCAACGACCGGCTGATCAATGGTGTAAGCTGTTGATGGGAGCGCCTCGTACCGTTTACCGGTTCGGGCGGCGTATTGCTCCAGCTCGGCAGCACTCATCACACTCAGCTCTGCAGTAGCCGGACTTGTTGGATCAGCACCGCCCTTTAGGATTGTGAGATCAAAGACCCCATCCTCTCCTGTGGTGTAGAGATCCGCTTTGATTTCTCCTACCTGTTTGAAGGATAGGATTGTATCGAAATCATCGGGAATCAAGTGGTCATACTTCTGACAGCCGGTAAGACAAAGAGACACCATGCCCGTCAGAGCAAGTATTCTTATTATATTCTTCATATTATAGTGTCAAATAATTAGTAACCAGGCGCCTGGACCATATTGTGACCATTCTTATAGACCTCGTTCTTAAAGACAGGCCTCAGGTACATCCTTGAAGTCCATACGTAAGGCTGATTGATCGGCACGACCTTATTGTAGTCTTCGAAGGAGGGATTTTCCTTCTCCAGAGCGTTCAGTCCGGTACGCTTGCCCTCAGCCATCGTCTCGGGAGCAATCATCCAGCGACGAATGTCATAGTAGCGGTGCCCCTCGCCCCAGAGCTCGATGAAGCGCTCGTTGCGTACCCAGTCGGTCATTGAGAGTGGATTGTTGATATCCGAGGTGGTGAGGTCGGGGACACCGGCACGCTCCCGGATGATATTGAGGTGGGCAATCGCCTTATCGTTCTGCCCCAGTGCTGCCTCACACTCTGCGAGATTTAGATAGAGCTCGGCGAGACGGATCAGAGGACGAGGCTTGGACTGGTTATTGAGCCACGAACCACTCCTGTTGATTGAGAGCTTAGGGACGATGAATTTCTGACTCATGAAGCCGGTGACATTGTTATCACGAGGGGTCTTGTTGAGATTCATACCGTGTGTCTCTCGGTCACGCAGTCTGAGCTTGATCGGCTTGCCATCCATAAGACTATTGGAGAAATCTCCGCCATCGAAGGCAAGCCAGGCATAAAAGCGAGGCTCACGACCTACATTGAATTTCACGATATCCTCTCTGCCACGAAGACCGGCAGACTCAAACCACTGGTTTTCCGGAGTGAACTCGGGATCCTCTGCAGGACGCTTCCCGGATGCTGTATAGAAGTAGCTTGCCGTGGTGCTGAGCAGAGGCGATACACCACTATAGCCACCAAAGTCGGAGCCGTTATTAAGCTTCATGAAGGAATGTGGCATAGAGCCGATGACCATATTACCGTTGTTGGGGTGTGGGAAAATGATCTCCTTATTACCATCACCGACTCGTGTCGTAACGAGATAACGCATAAGCATGACGCGCTTCTGGAACTCCTTCCCCTCCGGAGTGCTTGTGTCAAGTCCCGGAATATAGGGTAGGGCAATACGCTCGCGCTCGTAGAGCTCCATATCGTTGTAGAGAGCAAATCCATGAGAGAGCGCGTGATTAAGCGCATCCTCACATGCTGCGCGAGCGCGCTCCCACTTCTTCGGGTCATAGCTGTGGGATACCAGCTCGGTCCCGTAGCCGGGAGTCTCGAAGTTGGTGTTCCGCCACTCGGGATAGGGGAAAGATCCGTTCCAGAGGGGAGAAGCGGCATAGACGAGTAGGCGAGCCTTAAGAGCCTTAGCCATGGTCGATGTGGCTCGTCCCCATTTCTCCTGATCTCGATCGGCGGGCAGTGTCTCAGCAGCTTTGTCAAGCTTGTCCACAATATAGTCGACAACGTAGTCAAAGTGTGATCGTCCCGGGAAGTCAGTCGACGGAGCATTCATAGGGACAAAGCCGTCAAGAATAGGACAAGGGCCGTACATCACCAGGGTTTGGTAGTGATAGTAAGCAAGAAGAAAGTCTGTCTCAGCCCTAAATTCCGCTTTCTGCTCCTCTGTTACATCCTGAGCTTCTTTCAGCTTGTCGAGGAAGAGGTAGCACTGACCTGCAAATTGGTAAAGACTGCCCCAGGTCCAGCCTCCACTCAAGTTTGTTGGTGTCTGATTGTTGTAGACAATGCCGTGGTGTCCCTCATTCCAGAGCGGTGGGAGAGCCCACTCATCAGCACCTGACTCGACTCCGGAGTAGGTCATCGGCATCATAATCCCCGCATAGCAGGAGTAGAGGAAGCCCAGAGTGGTCTCGTAGTCCTTTGTGGCATCTCCCAGTCCGGGTTGCTCGGGTGGTACTACATCAAGGTAACCACAAGAGCTGAGAAGTAACAGACCTCCGGTAAGGGTGGCAAGGACTCGTTTCTCTATGATGTTAAGTATATTTTTCATGTTGTAGCTGTTTTAGAAGGTGAGCTGCACGCCCATGTTGAAGACTCGCTGCAGGGGATAGGTGTTCCATGAGAGCTCCGGATCCCACTGCTTGAAGGCACTAAAGACGGCGAGGTTATTACCGCTTAGGTAGACTCTTCCTCGAGAGAAGGAGTACCCGATCTCCGCTTGCTTGAGACGAAGGAAGCTTCCGTTGCGCATCCAATAGGTACTTGGCTGACTGTTATTGGCGGTCTCTGATGTCTGGATGCCGAGTCGGGGATACTTTGCATCCGGATTTGGAGCATCAGGTCGCCAGCGGTTGTCGGCAATAAACTGGAACACATTGTTATCATACTGTCCAAAGGGTGCCATCAATCCGGTCATGATAGTCCTCTTAGCTGAGCCGTTGAAGAAGACGCCGAAGTCGAACTTATGCCACCGGACACTGGCACCGAAGCCATACTGAATGCGAGGGACACGACCGTACTCGGAGATCATAACCTTGTCATCATCGTTTACGATCCCATCGCCGGTCACATCTCTGTACTTGATATCGCCGGGGAGTGGCGTGCTACCAAATGTTTGCTCCGGACTATGATCAATCTCCTCTTGTGACTCGAAAAGTCCGTCAGCAATGTATCCCATGGTGTAGCTCAGAGGGAAGCCGGTGCGAGACTGCCACGGATACTGGTAGACAGGGTCGTCTACGTCCACGTACTTATTCTGAGTGTAGGTGAAGTTACCACGGAGCTCTACGGTGAGGTCGTCGGTGATTCGCTTGTTATAGTTGGCACTCAGCTCAAATCCCCAGTTGTCGACCTTTCCCTTATTGGACCAAGGCTTCGCCTCATGGAAGCCAAGGCTCTGTGGCCATGCTTCGCGCTTAAGCAGGATGTCATATCGGCGATCGTAGAAGTACTCTGCTGTCAAACTGAGACTAGAGAAAAGCTCGGCATCGATGGCAACGTTGAATTTCTTCACCTTCTCCCATACGGCACCGGATACGGCGTAGTTGTGGACGAACGGTCCACGAAGGGTATAGTCAAGATTCACACCTGTGGTATAGCCCATGTTCTGGTGTGCCAGTGTCACGATATCCTCGTAGAGGAAGTGAGGTGCCCCTGCACCCAGTCCGGTCTCATCGCTACCGATAAGACCGTAGGATGTCCTGAGCTTGAGGTAGGAGACAACGTCAGAGATAGGCTGCATAAAGTCCTCGCTGCTCATCACCCACCCGAGGGAGACTGCGGGGAAGAACTCAAAGCGAGCTCCCTTGGGCAGACGCTCCGTACCGGTGTATCCGAAGTTCACCTCCGCCAGATAGCGATGATCGTAGTCATAGGTGAAGCGACCGGAGATACCCTGGTTGCGGTGTGGGAGGACTGCACTCTTGTACTCGCGCTGTGTGTATAGGAGCATGGCACCTATATAATTCACCCCAAAGGAACGATTGTAATCCAGTGTCCCCTGGAGGAAGAAAGTCTGATCCCCATTCTTGGAGATGGCTGACTGGGCGATGTAATCGGTACCGGAGGATCCAAGACGCTGGAGTGTGTAAGTGTCCTTCTCCGCATCGTACTGGTCTACAGCGTAGAGGTATGGCTGGATAGACCGATTGAAGCTGTTCTGTGACCAGTTTTTGAAGTTGACCAGTAGCGTTGCACTCAGTCCCTTGGTGATGAAGTCAAAGTCCTGCTTCGCCTTCAGGGAGACATTGATCGTATTCTCTCGCATCTCCTTGAAGGAGTTGAGCATCGTGGCGTAGATATTCTCCTTGTAGGAGTTTCCCGTTAGCACTGAGCTACCAAAGCGGATATGCTTGTCTCCCTCCATGGCGGGGAAGGTGATCGGGAAGTTGATCGGGTTGGAGGTCTGGATCTTGGCAAAGAGATCACCCGGGGTGTAATTCCCGCCCTGGAATTGTCTGATCTGGGCATTCATCCTCAAGTCCACCCGAGTGGATGGGGTGAGCTTATAGGTGATGTTATTCTGGAAGTTGTAGCTCCAGTTATCGATGTTATTGTCCCAGGAGTGTACCTTCTTTGTGTTCAGGATACCTGTATCATGGTTTCCCTGCACGCTCATGTAATAGGTTGCCTTGGATCCACCGCCTTGTATATTAAGGTTCGCTCGCTGGTTGGTGGTGAATTTACGGAAGATCACCTCGTTCCAGTTCACGTCCGGATATACGTAGGGGTTGACTCCGGAGCGTGTCGCTTCGATGCGCTCCTTGGAGAAGCGGATGGCAGATCCGGGATGGCGCGACTCCTGCGCTTCGTTGTAGAGCTCCATCCATGTGGCTCCATCGACGAATTGAGGAAATCCTGTCGGGACGTTAAACGCATTCTCCACTGTTACGTTGACGCGGGTGCGCTCGTTGGCGTTACCGCTCTTTGTCCGGATGATCATCACACCATTCGCACCACGAGATCCATAAATGGCCGTGGCAGAGGCATCCTTGAGGATAGAGAATTGATCAATCGTCTCAGGGGGTATGTTATTGAGGTCAGCAGCGCTGATCTCCACGTCATCAAGCATGATGAGAGGAGTCGCTCTACCGCCAAATGTGCTGATCCCTCGGATGTAAAACTCAGAGGTGGAGCCGGGTGCACCGCTCGTCGTCATGGCAACGACTCCGGGCATCTGTCCGGCAAGCGCATTGGTAAGAGAGGAGGTGGGCATCTTGAGAGACTGCCCCTTGATGGAGGTGACAGCACCGGTGACGCTGACCTTCTTCTGTGTCCCGGCTCCGACGACCACGACCTCTGCAAGATCAGTGCCCTCGGGTTTCATCTCCACATTGATCACACCGAGGTCTCCTACCTGGATCTCCTGAGCGGCGTAGCCAATGAAGGAGAAGACTAGCGTCTGTGAGCTACTCTTTACCTCGATGGTATAGTTGCCGTCGTTGTCGGTGATCGTTCCTTGGGAGGTTCCCTTGATTTGGATTCGGACGCCGAGGAGCGTCTCTTTCGTCTCGGCATCTATCACCTTTCCGGTGATCTTTCGCGATTCTTGGGCAACGCTCGTCAGCGTTGTAGGCTTAGCTCCATCGCCGGCAAATGCCGACCACGATGCTGCCATCACGCAGAGTGCCATCGTACATCCCTTGATGAGGACGGATGGCGAGACGATGTGCCGCTTAAGTTTTTGGCTTTTCATCCGATAAAAATTAAAGTGGTTTATGTACTGTATGTAAAAAGTTCCTAAGGTACGATCTCCCACTCCTGATCTTCTATAGGTGATATTCGAGGTGAGAAAAACAGTGTCTTCAGGAGCCCGCATAAAGCAATAATATGTTCTATTACCTGATCACTCGACAATATTAAGAATAATTGTTCGGATCGACAACTTTTCAATCACAAATATCCGTTGTATCCGTGATTTATTAATTCGATCCTGCTCATTTGCCCCTATGTTCTGTAATTATTTCCAACTGATAAAAGTGCGTGGGAGGGGAATCGAGTAGGTCGGGATGCGAAAGTATTCTGACCTACTCTCGTTTCTTTCCCTGTCACACCACCGCACGTGCCGTTCGGCATACGGCGGTTTAGTTCATTTTCAAAGAGTGCCTAATCGTGTTCGATTAGTTTCATCTTCATTCTGTCTTAATTTCCGTTTCCCTTGCTTGTATGCTTAGCTCTTTGTGGTCGATCGCATTGACGTTTTGACCGTTGCCACTCGTCAGCAAAGACATCGGAACATACATTCTTGATTGACATTACGAATTATTCGGTTCTTCGCCTTGTTCTGCTCGAGAACGGCTACTTCGACCTCTGCTGACACCTCGGTATTCGTTGTTACTATCCTTAAGGGATTACCGAGGCCTCACGGGATAAGCCATACATCTTTCATCGTTTACCTGCCTAATTTACGCATTAAGGTTACGGTTGCCTTTTGGAACTTCACTGCCTCTTGCCGGCTTGTCCGCCTGATACGCCTTGGTATTTGGTTTCTGTTCGTCAGGCCACGAATTCGCTATTGCTTCTTCTCTCCCAAGGGTCGCCCCTTGAAACTTGCAAGTCACTATGGGGTTCGTTGGCAACTACGCCCCGTGTGGACTTTCACCACAGATGTATGACATGCCCGTCATACAAAGAGAGGAGGTGCACTCGGATAGGGTGCACCTCCTCTCTCAGTTTACTTTTTTACGGGAGATCAATAGCCGTCGTTTTGGTCATCCTTAAGGAGCGGATTGACGTCTATGGCTGTCTGAGGAATAGGATAGAGCATCATACGCTTATCCCACTTCATAGTCAGCACGGTCTCGCCATCAGGACGAACGACAGGCACGTTATTCATATACTTCTCAGCATACTCATTGCCGTAGCGTCGGATGTCGTCCAGCCTGAAGCCCTCACCGGCAAGCTCTATGCGTCTCTCATTTCGGATCAGCTCAAGAGCCTCTTCCTGAGATAGGGACACCGGTACGTGCGGCATACCGACGCGATCCCGGAGGCGATCAAGTGCCGCTCTCGCCCGGTCGTCGTAGCCGGTATTGAGTGTGTGAGCCTCTGCAAAAGTCAGGAGCATCTCTGCAAAGCGAATGGAGGGATAATTGGCCTCACTCGTCGGATACGCACCCCAGAGCATCGTCCCGGTAGACTTCGCCACCATCTTGATGAAGTTGTAGCCGGTAGTGGACTCGTTGTTCTGTGCGGGCATCCAGCGGTAGATGAAGCTGGAGCCGGCATCGGTATCCGCCACTCTATGGAAGTGGAAGAGGATGGATGCGTAGAGTCTCGGATCTCTGTTGCGGAACTCATTGAAGAAGTCCTGATCCAAGTACTTCCCGTTAGACACCAGCTGATTGGCAAACTTAGTAAAGTCCGACTCACCAGACTTCTCGAAGAGCTTAGTGACAGCATCCCAATTCTTAGCTCTCTGAGCGGGTGTAATATCTATGCGGGCTGGCTTACCATCAGCGGTCCAGTAGGCATCGATGAGTGTCTGCTGCGGTACGACCGATGACCATCCGTCGACCATCTGAGAGGGTCGCATAGAGGTATAGCGCGTGAGATCCGTATAGTCAGCATTACCGGCCAGATACTCTCTCACCAGGATACACTCAGGGGATCCGGGGCTTACATGCTCCGCATCCCAGATGGAGCGATAGCTGTAGACACCACGGATGAATGCCTCTTCGTCCAGCCCCAGGGCGGCGAAGTCAACCAGCCCTCTCAGCTGCTCCACTTCTGGTGCGGCTGCGGCGGGTATAGCGTCGACCTTGTGGAGATCAAAGGGTCCCTCCATCACCTTGAGTGCAGCCTCCTCAGCCAGCTTGTAGTCGCCGAAATTGAGTGCCGTCCTGGCCAGCATGGCATAGGCGGCATAGCAGGTGAGACGAGACCGCTCCTGGAAGTAACCGCCGGGATAGGACTTAGGGAGCGAAGAGGCCGTTTCGCGCATCTCATCGAGGACAAACTTCCGCACCATGGCGACATCATCCCGCTTGATATCCCTCTCGGTGTACTCAAGGCGGTCGGTCAGCAGCGGCACTTTCCCGAAGTCAAGTGTCATACGAGCATAATTCCATGCACGCAGGAGTCGCACCTCAGCGCGTACCCGCTGCTTGAGCTCATCAGTCAGTCCTGACTGATCCAGGTGCTCCAGGATATCATTAGCCCTTCGGACAGATACAAAGTCATACCCCATATCCTGCTGAGAGCTAAGTCCATTGGTCTGGAAGGTAGAGCCCGCACTCTCCCAGGGATAGGGACACCGCACATCGTCAGAGAAGGTATCGCTGTAGATACCACATCCGGGGATGAGGGCACTGTAGAGGTCGTTGAGGGAGGACCAGACATCCTTGTCAGTCTTCCAGTATGTGTCCGAGCTGACATCTGTAGGGTTGGTCACCGATAGATCACAGGAGGTAAGTCCAAGGCTTCCCAGACCCACCAGCGTGATCAGTGATACTATATATTTCTTCATAATCATTGAACTCAAGAGAGGGTTAAAAAGCCACGTTCACACCCAGAGAGACGGTCTTCTCGCCCAGAGCTGACACTGCACGTCCTGTAGCAGCCTCCGGATCGAAGTCCTTCATACGGTGATCGCCACGGAAGGTAATAAAGTTCTCCAGAGAGAGGAAGATCTTAGCCTGAGAGAGGGTAAGGGTGTCGGTCAGACTCTGTGGCAGGGAGTACCCCAGTGTGATGTTCTTGATCCGGAAGTAATCGGAATTAAAGAGCCAGAAGTCAGAGGCGTACTGATTAAACTTCGCATGCGGATCCGTACGGTCATAGATGCGGGGGTAAACGGCCTGCGGGTTGGGGTTCTCCTTAGTCCAACGCCCAAGGTGATACTCCCTAGGATTGGCGTAGTCAAAGAAAGCGTGTGCCATCTCTGACTCAAAGCTGACCTTGGTACCGGCGATACCCTGACCTGCCACAGTGAGGTCAAAGCCCTTGTAGGCAAGGTAGAGGTTGAGTCCATAAGTGAGCCAGGGGACATCGTTGCCGACAAAGGTACGGTCATCGCCATCAAGCTTCTTATTGTCATTCATATCGACATACTTGATGTCTCCTGCCTTAGGGGTAATACCGTCGGTGATGTAATTACCCTTATCGATATCCTCCTGAGTCAGTAGCCCATCGGTCTTGTACATGTAGAACTCTCCGATCGAGCGCCCCACCTTCTTGATCCATGCCCCCTCGATGATGGGGTCAGAGTCTCCAAGGTTGAGGATCTCATTCTTATTGATACTCAGGTTGCCGCCGAGAGAGTAGTGGAAGTCACCCACGTGATCTGACCAGCTCAGAGCCGCCTCAAAGCCCTTATTGAGGACCTCTCCGAGGTTCTGACTCGGCTTGCTCTGGAGACCGATCTCTACCGGGATATTGGGCGTAAGGAGGATGTCGGTGGTCAGCTTATTATAGTAGTCCAGAGTCATCGTCAGCCTATTGTCCCAGAGACCGAGGTCGAGTCCAATATCGGTGATCGCAACCTTCTCCCATGAGAGAGACTCATTGGCAGGCTTGCTCTCCACGTAGCTCCCGGCCACAGTCTGGTCAAATATGTAGGATGATCCCTTACCATAAGTGGAGAGGTAGTCGTAGTTACCTACATTATTGATATTACCCAGCGTACCATAGGAGGCTCTGAGCTTGAGATTATAGATCCAAGAGAAATCCTTCATGAAGTCCTCCTCACTGAGTCTCCAGCCGAGCGAGAAGGAGGGGAACAATGCAGTGCGGTGGTCCTTATGGAAGCGCGATGAAGCATCACTACGCACATTGATCTCAGCGAGATACTTGCTTGCGTAAGCATAGTTGAGTCGTCCGAAGACTGAGAAGAGCTTGGTCTGACTCATCCCTCCATCGACATTCATATTACTGGGTGCATCGGAGCCTGCATGTATGTCCTGGAGATTATTATTAGGGAAGAGCTTCCTCCAGCCGGACACCTCATCGTAGCGGATGTCCTCAAAGGAAGTACCCGCCAGAGCACCAAACTCATGCACCTCCCCAAAGGTCTTCCCATAATGAGCGACCAGGTTTGCTATCAAGTGAGTGTGGTCAGAGCGGTAGACGGTCATCTTGCTCTCCGATGCCTCCTTAGAGGTACCTACGATCTCCTCACCGGTACCAAAGAGCTTGAGCGAGGGGCGTGAGGCGTCATAGCTCTTACTCTGCCCGGTCCTCACATGATACGAGAGATCTCCCGAGACCTTGAGACCCTCTATGGGTGAGATATCTATGCCGGAGGACATCGTCAGGATGCGGGTTCTTGAGTTAGACCAGGACCCATCGTAGACCTCACGGATGGGGTTGAAGTTCATACTGGTCTTGGACGCAGGCTTACCCGCCTGGATGGTCCCGAAGGATCCATCACTGTGACGACCGACAAACGTAGCCGGAATATTGATAAAGTGGGTATACCCGGGAGTGCCGAGCTTGCGATCGTTGTCGATCTGTATCGCATTAAGACTACCTCGAAGGGTGAGCCACGACTTGACATCAGTCGTGAAGTTGGCATTTACATTATACCGGTCACTGCTGCGTCCCGGGAGGAAGTGATTATTGCGGACATACCCCAGACCGGTGTAGAAGCGCACCTTCTCACCTCCGGAGACGGAGGCAGAGTGCTGGGTCGTCAGGACATTCTTCTGCAGGATCAGGTCATACCAGTTGCTATTGGGGTACTGATCGGGCTTGCTGCCGTCTCTAAACCATCCGATCTCCTCGTCTGAGAAGACAGGCTTGGCATCGGGATTGGTATTACGCACTGCTTCATTCATCAGCATGGCGTAGTCCCCGGAGGAGACAGTCTTGGGGACATAGGTGGGGTTCTTGAAGCCCACCATACCATTGTAGTGAACCCTTACAGCACCCTTCTCACCGCTCTTCGTGGTCACCAGAACCACTCCATAGGCAGCACGCGAACCGTAGATAGAGGACGAAGCCGCATCCTTAAGGAACGAAATGCTCTCGATGGCATTGGGATCAAGGTTGGAGAACTCTGTTGCTGTCGAGATAGACCCGTCTATCACGTACAGCGGCTCGGATGATCCGAGATTACCCCTACCGCGGAAGTTGATCGAGGGTGTAGACCCCGGTCGGCTGATGATGGTCACTCCGGGGATGGCTCCCTGCAGTGAGCTAAGCACATTGGCATTTGCGCGGTTATTAATATCCTTGGTGTCAATGGTAGCCACAGAGCCGGTCAGATTGACCTTCTTCTGCGTGCCATACCCGACCACCACTACCTCGTCGAGGAGCTCGTTGTCGGGGAGGAGGGTGATGTGGAGCGCGTCCTTGCTCTGGAGCTTGATGCGCTGAGTCTTGTAGCCGACAAAGGCGACCTCAGCCGTCTGACCGAGCTGCACGCCGGGGAGACGGAAGGCTCCGTCGATGTCGGTCATGGTGCCCTTGGAGGTATTCTCCACGAGGCTGACGCGTGCGCCGATCAGGGGCTCTCCTTGATCATCGACGACGGTACCGGTGAGGACGAAGGTGTCGCTCTGGACCTCTGTACGCGCTGTCGGCAACTCCGTCGGCACGGCACCAGCAGCCGCACTAAGTGTCGGAGTTATCAGTAGCGGTAGAGAGAGAGAGAGAGAGTACTCCCTTCATCCACCGGGGTCGCTCGCACCTCTTAGCTGAGGAATGGATTGATTTCTTCATTGCGAGTGTTCTGAGTTTATATGTAAAGGAAATTAATGAGCTTTCTCACGCAGTTTGTGGAGTCACAATGCAAATATAGGTAAAAATCTATTCTTCACACCTAATAATAAAAAATTCGCTTAAATATCCAGCTACATACTATCTCGAGAATTACATCGCTAACAGTCAGTTGGTAGAGAAGCATACTAACTGAAGCAGATAACGAAGGCCTATCTAACTTTTATTCAAAGGCACATATCCAAACGTGATATTTGTCATCCGGGGCTAGCAATTTACCTTCGCCGACCCGGAGAACGAACAAGAAAAAAAAGGACCCGGATCTGCTGACCCGAATCCTTCTAAGATGAGGGTTTTTCCTATTACCGATATTAGTGAAATCTATTACCGGTAATAGACTTAACTAATACCGATAATAGACTTGACTAATACCGGGTTTAGATTTGCCCCGCATTAGGACTGGAAGTGCTCAGCCTTCATGTCGGCATGCCTGGGCTTGAGGAAGATCAGCTCCAGAGCGAGAGCGATCACCAGCACACCGCCGAGGAGGGCAAAGGTGAGTCCGAGATTCTCCGCGCCCTTGTCCGCCCAGGCACCCATCAGCTGGGTGATGAGGGCGCCGGCAAAGACTCCCATCATATTCATAAACCCATAGGCGGTCGAGCGGAGGTGGTCCGGGACGAACTGGCAGAGGATCGGCATATTATTAGCGTCAAAGAGCCCGTAACCGATGCCGAAGAAGAGGGTCGCCCCGACGAGGGAGACAATAGAGCTGCCCAGCCCGATAAGGACCAGCGCCGGGATCATCATCCCGAGTCCGATCGCTCCGGTGTAGACGCGCCCGCGGACATCTCTCCGCAGCCATCGGTCCGAGATCACACCGCCCACAAGCACGCCGACGAAGCTGCTGGCAGCGATGGAGATGGTGGAGAGGGGACCGGCGGTGCTCATGGTGATGCCGTCGAGATTTTCATTGAAGAGCGTCGGCAGCCAATTCTTGGTCGCCCACCCGGGGAGGCTCGGCACGGCAAAAACGAAGAGCAGTACCCAGAAAGCGGGGGTGCGGAAGAGACTCCTCAGCGAGGATCCCAGACCAGGGGCGGTGGCGGCATGCTGCCGGCGCTCGAGGGCCTTCTCCCGGAGGGTGTGCTTGTCCTGCAGGAGCAGCATAAGTACCAGTCCGTAGCCGATACCGATGAGACCGAGGTAGTGGAAGACACTCTGCCAGCTCATGCCGATGGAGAGGGTCTCTCCGAAGCCGCCCAGTGCCTGACCGATGTAGATACCGGTCATATGGATACCTACGGCGAGGGAGCGGGTCCGTCCGGTATGATACTCGGCGATCAGGGCCAGTCCCGCGGGGATGTAGAGAGCCTCGCTGACGCCCATCGTAGCGCGGAGCCACCACATTTGCTCAAAGGTGGTACACCATGCCATCGCGGTCGTCACCGCACTCCAGACGACGAGGCTGCCGATGATGAGCCACTTGCGACTCAGCCGGTCGGCGATGGAGCCGGCGATGGGGCTGAAGATGCCGTAGATCCAGAGGAAGGCAGCCATGAGGCGGCCAAAGTTCTCCGCCGACTGCAGCTCGGTGATGTCGGCACCGATCTGCGCCTGCATCGTGGAGAGGAGCTGCCGATCCATATAGTTCAGCAGCGCGACGACCCAGAGGAGCCCGACGACGAGCCAGGGGTACCAGTTTTTCTCCTTTAGCTTAGACATACCTATATATTATTGGTCCAAAATCTCCTCAGCGAGGAGGATGAGCTTAGTCAGCATGCGGGGGATGTGAAAGGGTCCCTTGAAGAGATTCCCCTTAGCCGGCTGTGCCACGGTGCCGTCTCTGTGGAGGTAACCGTACCACTCGGGGTACTCAGGGTCGCGGAGGTGGGTCCAAGCCCAGTCGAGTGCCTTCTTATGACTCTCGAGGTACTCCTCCCGACCGGTCTCCTTATAGGCATAGAGGTGTGCAATGGCTGCCTCGGTCTGAGGCCACCAGAACTTCATGTCCTGGCTGTAGTCCTGACTCGGGAAGCCCTTGCAGTCGCGGAAGTTGATCACACCCCCATAGGGCTCGTCCCAGCCCCACTCCCAGGCGCCGTCCAGCACCTCGAGGGCAAAGGATCGCATCTCATCCGAGATCGACAGATAGGGGAAGGCGTGCCCTACCTCCATGAGGAACCAGGAGGTCTCGATGCAGTGACCGGGATTGATCGTCCGCCCGCCGAGGGTGTCGATCAGGTCGCCCTCAGGGGTGACACTCTCGAGGATGATGTGGTACTCCGGGCGCCAGAGCTTGTGGCGGATCGCCTCATACGACTGCTCCACCTGACGATCGAGGATCGGATCATCGACCACCTGACGCAGCACTGCGGCGGTATTCATCAGGATCATCAGGATGCTGTGACCGATGGCGGGCTGAGTGGGGAGGTACTTAGGCGGCAGTGCACCGGGAGTCTCCAGCCACTGCTGCACCTGACGGAAGAGTCGGAGAGCCTTCTCGGCATAACTCTTGTCTCCCGATGCCAGCGCATACTCCGCCATGGCGATGATACCGAAGGTCTCGGAGAAGACGTAGCGACGCTTGCGGAGCGGAAGCCCCTCGCGTGTCACCTCGAAGTACCACCGCCCATCCTTCGGATCGACGCAGTGCTTCTCGGCGAAGTCGAGGATACTCCTTGCCGCCTCGAGGTACTCGGGGCGGGGGTCGATGTGATTATAGACGTAGGAGAGGATGTAGGCCGCACGACCCTGGAACCAGACCGACTTGGTCCCGTCCATCAGAGTCCCGTCGCGATCGACGCAGGTGAGCATGCCGCCATACTCCCGGTCGAGGCCATGCTCGAGCCAGAAGGGGAGGACACTCTCCAGCAGCTCCTCTCTGCACTGAGTGATTAGGTGGTGTAGATAGGTCTTTGTGTCCTGGCTCATAGCTTATTGCAGTGGTCAAAGAAGTGGATCTCCTCCAGCGCTCTCCGGATCGCCTGCTCCTCCTCCGGCTCTATGGAGTGGAAGGGGATGCGATTGGGGCCGAGGTCGAGACCGATCAGCTTCATGATACGCTTCCCGGCGACGATATTTCCTCTGTACTTAGCGATGACGTTGATCACGTCCTGGGCATAGTTTTGCGCTTTCTTTGCGCCCTCGAGATCGCCCTTCTCCCAGCAGGAGATCACCTGTGTGAGCACGCGGCCGATGTAGTTGCCGGTGCCGCTGATACCACCCTTGGCACCGCCCATGACGAGAGCGGAGAGGATCGTCTCATCGAGACCGTAGAGCATATCGTACTTGCCGTCCTTATAGAGCATGCACTGATTGTACTCGTAGTTGCTCTCGTAGGTGTACTTCAGCCCGGCAAAGGTGGGGACCTCCTTCTCCATCACACGCATGAAGTCGGTCATCGGGAGGAAGGCACCATTGAAGGCGGGGATGTGGTAGTAGTAGAAGGGGAGCTCCGGGGCGCCCTTGGCGATCTCACGGCAGTAGGCGGCGAGGTCCTCCACACGGCTCACCTTGGGGAAGGGCGAGGCCATGGCACCGATGCCGAAGGCGCCGATCTCCTGGGCGTGACGGGCAAGCTCGCGCGACTCCTTAATAGAGGTGGAGCCTACGTGGACGATGAGACGGAAGTCGTCCCACTCGATCGCGCTGCGCCACGCCTCGGCGAGACGGATGCGCTCCTCCTTCGTCAGCATATAGCCCTCCCCGGAGGAGCCGTTGATGAAGACGCCCTTCAGACCATTGTCGTGGAGCATCCGGGCATAGGCGGGGATGATCTCGGTATTGATCTCCTCCGCAGCTGCATCCTTATAAGGTGTAAAGGGGGCTACCAGCAGCCCTTTGATCTTAGCAAACTCAGCCATATCGATATTAAAGAATTGAATTAAACGTTTTCTGCGTGGCAAATATATTGAAAAAGCGTCGCCTAAAAAATCATTCCACGCCCAATCAGACCAAATCTGCATTTAGAAGAATTGAAGATTTAATTATTAAGCCCAAACAGGATCTCAGACATGGGCCTCCAAAGAGGGAAAGTAAAAGAACGAAACTCACAACAAGCCTACTTACAACATTCACACACATAAACACCATTCAATACGAAACAATATATTCATATGTGTTTTTACAGGCTCTTTTATTACGTTTCTCAGAAAATACACTTGCAATCGATAACAAACTGATGAAAATATTAGGCTGTTCAAGAAAAAAGATAGATATTTGCTCTCGGAACTACAATTATTACTTAATCAAAACCATACTCTCACTTATGAAGCGAAGATACTCCTACTCCCTCCGGCAGTTATTGCCGGTGATCGGGGGTCTGATGCTCACCTTCCAGGCGGGCATCCTTGCGACACCTGCTGACGCAGCCCCTGCAGAGGTGACGGAAGTCCAGTCAAAGAGCATCACCGTCACCGGTCAGGTGCTCGATGACACCGGTCTCTCCGTCATCGGTGCCTCTGTGGTGCTGAAAGGCAATCCTTCCAAAGGTACCGTCACCGACATTGATGGTAACTTTACTCTCCCCGGCGTCCCCTCTGACGGCACCTTAGTCATCTCCTCCATCGGGATGAAGTCCATAGAGGTTGCGATCAAGGGACGCACCTCTATCGAGGTGACCCTCCACCCCGACACACAGCTCCTCGACGAGGTGGTAGTCACCGGGTACGGCGGTAAGCAGCAGCGCACGAAGCTGACCAACTCCATCGCCAAGGTAGACGACAAGCAGCTTACCGTCGGCGTCTACTCCAATCCCGCCCAGGCGCTCGCCGGCTCCGTCCCTGGACTCAAGGTGACGACCAACTCCGGTAATCCCGGCAGCGTACCGACAATCGTCCTCCGCGGAGGTACCAACCTCGACGGCTCCGGATCTCCTCTCGTCATCATCGACGGACAGATCCGCGATGGGCTCAATGACATCAACCCCGAGGATATTAAGTCCATGGAGATCCTCAAGGATGCCGGTGCCACCGCTCTCTACGGTGCCCGCGCCTCCAACGGCGTGATCCTCGTCACCACCAAGAGCGGCACCTATGGCACAAAGTCGATCAACCTGAAGGCGAAGGTAGGACTCAACTTCATCAATAACCCCTACGACTTCCTCGGTGCGCGGGACTACATCACAGCCATTCGTCACGCCTACAATGACACGCCGTGGGCTCCCAAGGGTGATCTCGCCAAAGACAAGCCCTTTGGTACGGGTAACGCTTACGGTCCCAATATGATCTGGAACATCCTCGTGAAGACCCCGGAGAATGCCGGACTTCTCGAGAAAGGCTGGCAGGAGATGCCCGATCCCCTCGATCCCTCGACGACACTGATCTACAAGGAGACCATCCCAATGGACTACAACATCGTCAATCCCACACTCACGCAGGACTATAACATCAACATGTCCGGCGGTAATGACGAGGGATCCTACTACGCCGGTCTCGGATGGAACCACTCTCAGGGTATCCCGATCATGAGCTACTACGACCGGCTCTCCTTCCTCTTCAATGGCAGCTACAAGGTAACCTCCTTCCTTAAGTCGACGTCAAAATTCACCTACAACAAGGCGAAGTGGCTCTCCATGCCTCCGACACAGACAAATGAGTCCAATTACTTCGGCCGTATTATGTCCCTGCCCCCTACGGTGCGTTACGTGGATGAGGAGGGCAACCCGGTGATCGGACCCAGCTCCTCGGACGGCAACCAGTCCTTCCAGCCGGAGAAATTTAAGCGCGACAACCAGACTGACAAGTTCACCATGGTCGAAGAGCTGGACTTCACATTTGCCGAGTGGCTCTCGATGCGCCTCACCGGCAACATCTACTACAGCGAGGGTTTTTACGAGTCCTTCAATAGGGACTTCCGCCGCAACAACAGGGACTGGGATCGCACCCGCAATACCTCAGCCTCCTACGACCGCACGGTATCTCAGACCTACAATGGTGTCCTTGACTTCCACAAGGTCTTTGCCGGCAAGCATAATGTCAATGTACTTCTTGGTAGCGAGTTCTACGATCGCTACTCCCGCGGCTTCGGTGCCTCCGGATCCGGTGCTCCGACGGACGACTTCCAGGCTCTTGGCTACACCTCCAAGAAAGAGGGCAAGCGCGAGATTAAGTCCTACCACGAGCGTCTCCGGATCCTCTCCTACTTTGGTCGTGCCAATTACGACTACGAGGGACGCTATCTGCTGAGTCTGGTCTCTCGCTACGATGGCTACTCCTCCCTCCTTGGTGATAACCGCTGGGGCTTCTTCCCCGGTGTATCTGCCGGATGGGTCTTTAGCGAGGAGGACTTCATGCAGTCCGTTGACTGGCTCTCCTTCGGCAAGCTCCGCGCTTCCTTTGGTGTCAATGGTAATGCCTCCGGCATCGGACCGTATGAGCTGCAAGGAACCTACAACTCCGCCAAGTACGGTGGCTCTACCGGCTTCCTCATCGGCGCTCTGCCTAATCCCACCCTACGCTGGGAGCGCACACGCACCTTTGAGATGGGTCTGGACTTCGGTCTCCTCCGTAATAAGATCAGCGGTGCCTTTACCTTCTACGACCGTCTGACGAGCGACAAGTACGCTCAGCTCTCCCTCCCCTCCACGACAGGATTCTCCTCCGTCAGGAGCAATAACGGAGAGCTCCGCAACCGAGGCATAGAGCTCGAGCTGAGAGCCAATATCCTCGATCAGGGCGACTTCCGCTGGGATGTGGCAGCTAACCTCGCATACAATAAGAATACCGTCGTCTCCCTCCCCGACAACGGTCTGGAGCGCAACCGTCAGGACGGTCAGCAGATCTACACCGGTAATAAGGTAAAGGACAAGGACGGGAATATGGTCGACGAGAAGATCTTCGTCGGCGGCTACCAGGAGGGACAGGAGCCGGGTGTCCTGGTCGGCTATGTATGCGATGGCATCTTCCAGTCCGACTCAGAGATCCCTGACGATTACTACGTCACATCGGGGAACTGGCAGGGCAAGTGGCAGTACTCTCCCGCCAAGTGGGCGAGCCTGACAGATCAGGAGCGTGCCAAGAGCCTGCTCATCCGCGAGGGTGACATGAAGTGGAAGGACATCAATGGCGATGGTCATATCGACCAATTTGACCAAGTAGTCCTCGGCAACACCATCCCTCACTGGACCGGCGGTGCCAATACCACTCTCTCCTACAAGGGACTCTCGCTCTACGCCCGCATCGACTACGCTCTCGGATTTGTCCGCTTCGACCAGACCACCTCATGGTTCCTCGGCTGTATGCAGGGGACATACAATACCATCCGTGAGACCCTGACCGACTCTTGGACACCGACCAATAAGGGTGCCAAGTATCCTCGCTACGACTGGGCGGATCAGCTCGGGAAAGCGAATTACTACCGTACTTCCGACCTCTTCGTCTACAAGGGCGACTACGTCTCTCTCCGCGAGCTCTCCCTCTCCTATCGTCTCCCGGAGTCGTGGTGCCGGGCAATCCTTGCCAAGTCCGTTGATCTATCCATCACAGGACAGAACCTCGGCTTCCTCACCAGAGGCAAGACCGCCAATCCCGAGCGGGCATGGTCCGGCTCCGGATATGCACTCCCCCGCACACTCCTCTTTGGCGTCGGTGTATCCTTCTAATCTCCTCACTCACGTATGATTATTATGAAAGCAAGATATATCACACTCTCTGCCATCATCGCACTGGGACTGGCTCTCGGACTATCCTCCTGCAAGGGAGTCCTTGACCTCGGTCCGTACGACCACTACGGCAGCAATAATTACTGGAAGAACCCCGAGCAGGCTCATGCCTCCATTGTGGGTATCTACTCCCACTTCCGCGGGCAGGACTGGCAGCACATGATGACCTTCGGCGAGCTGCGCGGAGGCTCCTTCAAGCAGGCTCCCACCAGCTCCGACGCAATGACCCTGCAAGCGGGTGATCTCCGACTCCAGAATATCGATGAGCAGCACACGATCGGGAAGTTTGGCGACATCTACGGTCGCATCACAAATCTCAATCTCTTCATCGCCCGCGTGGATGGCTGCGGCCTCGGCGAGGCAGAGAAGAATTACTACCTCGCACAGGTATACGGCCTCCGCGCCTACTACTACTTCGAGCTCCATCGTGTCTGGGGTGGCGTGCCGATCCGCCTCGGCGTAGAAGTGGTCGACGGGGAGCGAGATCCCAACGTCCTCTATGAGCCACGCCGCTCACCCGCAGAGGTGCTGGCACAGGTGCGCTCTGATCTCGAGAAGTCACTCCAGCTCTTCGGTGGTGAGGCTGACTTCGGAGCCAAGTACGGATTCCCCGCCAAGACTGTCTGGTCCAAGGCTGCATCCGAGTGTCTCGCCGCTGAGGTGGCACTCTGGAGTGCTAAGGTGACGACCGTCAATGCCAAGGCCGATCCCTCCCAGATCGCCGTCGCCAAGCGACACCTTGAGAGCGTCCGCGACAATTACGGTCTCAGTCTCCAGTCCGACTATGCCAAGATCTTCGACACCGGCAATAAGGCCAATAAGGAGATCATCTTTGCCAGCCGTTACCTTGAAGGCGAGGCTGAGAAGTGGGGTAGCAACTTCATGTACGACCTCAATACCGGTAACGCCAAGAGCCAGCTCCTCGCCGACGGAAGTATCTTCGGGAACCCCTTCCAGATCTCCGGCGGAAACCAGTCCTACCAGTACGACGACAATCTCTTCCTCAGCTTCGATGAGAGAGATAGCCGTCGGGATGCCACCTTCCTTGCCGCCTATGACAAGAAGATCTACGAGGAGACGGGGAAGATGCAGCTCTTCGGCACCTTCCTTGCGAAGAACATCGGTCACATCAATGAGCAGGGCAATCGTGTCTTCGATGGTGACGTGATCTACTACCGTCTCGCCTGGGTCTACACCGCTCTCGCTGAGGTGGCCAATTACGAGGGCGACAACGCCTCCGTGGAGAAGTACATCAACCTCCTACGTAAGCGCGCCTATGGCGACAAGTGGGATGCCACCACCGACGCCTACCACGCCGGAGACTTCACTCAAAACGAGCTCGCCATTCTCCGTGAGAAGGACAAGGAGTTTGTCAACGAAGGTCAGCGCTGGTGGGATCTCCGCCGTATGCAGTACACCAAGGGCGGCACCCACCTTGTCTTCAGGAGTGAGGCAGGATTCTACCACGGCACAGCAGAGCTGAACGAGGAGAAGGAGGCACACAAGGTGCTCTTCCCTGTGGATGCCGGGATCCTCAGCAACGACCCGACTCTGGTACAGACCCCCGGCTATATCGGCGGGATCCGTCCCTATGACGGGAGCTGGGAGAAGTAATCATCCCTGACAGAGTAAGTAAAGGGGGCGTGTCACACCGCAGTGTGACACGCCCTTTTTTTGTGCCTTGTAGCCCAATCCGTAACCAACTGGTTTTCAAAGTCAGGAGATGGGCTGTTTCTATTACCGGTATTAGGTTTGACTAATACCGATATTAGTATTCACTAATACCGACTATAGTTTTGTCTAATATCGGTATTAGTCTGAGGGCATGAGCGCCAGGAAGCTCCATAGGAGCAGCAGAAGAGTACTTTGTCTCATATGTAAGTCAGATAAAATAAGTCATTTACACTCTCTAATACCAGAAGAATTTAGATTGGGACAGAAGAATATCGGAGATAAGCGCTATCCGGGCAATTTTCCTGTACAAAAAGAGAAGTCTTTGCGGGGATATTGGTACCTTTGGATAAGACCTTTGTAATGCGATCTGTCTCGCCGGGCGAGACGACATCAAGAGAGTCAATGAAGGATAACATAAGTATAAGATCTCGCATCGCGCTGCTCCTCGGACTGATGATCGGTCTGATGAGCTCGGGATGTCGGGCAAATCAAGAGAGTAAGACTACGATGAGTCGACTGACTAAGATCGCCCTCCCTCAGGAGTTCGTCTCCGCTGAGGAAGGGCTGGAGAAGGGAGCCTCCGGGGCTTTTGCTGGAGTGCTGGGAGAGTGGTTGATCTACGGCGGAGGTTGCAACTTCCCTGACAAGGGACCTCTCGAGGGAGGACAGAAGCGCTTCTACAGTCGGATCCACGCCCTGCGGATCTCGGACGAGGGCGAGGTCCTCGACACACTCACTCTGGGGGATCTCGCACGACCATCAGGCTACGGAGCCTCACTCCGGTCGGAGGAGGGGGACACGCTCTACTTCATCGGCGGTACCGATGGTAGCTCTTCCCTTCGCTCGATCTATAGGATCACCCTGACCGCAGCCGGTGTGCCGACGATGGAGCATCTCCCCGAGGCGCTCTCTCATGGATGGCACGAGGGGAGCGCGGCGATCTTAGGGGAAGAGCTTTACCTGGTAGGTGGCTGGTCTGCTCCGGGACAGCCGATGCGCGAAGTGGAGGCAATGGATCTGACTGAGGGCGGTGAACTTCGCCCCATCGCTCCGCTACCTGACGGAGTACGCATACAGCCGATCGCCTTTGCCCACTCAGGCGAGCTCTTCGTCTGCGGAGGCTTCGCCCCGTCTGAGGGAGGGAGAGAGCCGCTGATGCAGGACAGAAGCTATGCACTACGACCGGGGGACGAGACCGCCGAGTGGCAGCTCGTCAGCGACCTCCCCGTGCTGGAGGAGGATGGTCGCAAGCTCCTCTTCGTGGGCACTTCGGTCGCGTACGATGAGGTCTCGGGGAGGGTCTATGCGGCAGGCGGCGTGGACTACGACATCTTCCGGAGCGCACTCGAGCGCGAGTACCGTCAGGGACTGGCGACAGCAGCAGGCGATCAGGAGGCTCTGGAGGACTTTGCCCGGCAGCGCGTTGAGTACATGACGCGTGATCCGGAGGCATACCGCTTTATGCCGCACGTGATCAGCCTCGACTACGAGAGCGGTGAGTGGTCTGTCATCGCTACGGACACCGCCTTCGCCACTGCCGGTGGCGCGCTGATCGCTCAGGGTGGCACGCTTTACCTCGTAGGTGGGGAGCGAAAGCCGGGTGTACGCACGCCGGATATCTGGCGCCTCCGACTCGACTGAGATCAGGGGAATATATGCAGAGAGGGCCGGCTCGCGGGATGCGGGTCGGCCCTCTCTGTATATGGGTTATGGGTATCGTCAGTGGGTGTCGAGGAGCTGGAGAGCAGTGCGCGCCGCCATCCGGTCGGCCGCTTTCTTGCTCGGTCCGCTGCCCTCCGAGAGGACCACACCATCCGCTCCCACGCGGAGAGCCACGTGATGAGTCACCTCGCCGGGCGCCTCCTCGGTCTCCCCGAGATAGTCGAAGAGATAGGGCGTTCCCTCCTTCTGCATCCTGATGATAAAGGTCGACTTATAGTCCTCCTCCTGCCGCGAGACACACTCCAGGTTTTTCCGCGAGATCACCACTTGCTTCTTGACGAAGTCGGCCGTCACCTCAAATCCCTTGTCGAGATAGAGCGCTCCGATAAAGGCCTCGAGGGCATTCCCCGGCACATCGCTGTGCTCGAGGTCGACCCCGGGAGAGACCCGGAGCATCCTGTCGATGCCCATGCTGCGCGCCAGCTTATTGATCTGCTTGCGGCTGACGAGGAAGGAGCGGATCTGTGTCAGCCCGCCCTGATCCTCATCCGGATAGAGCCGGTAAGCGGCAGCGGCTATCACCGCTCCGAGGAGACTGTCGCCGAGGTACTCCAGCCGCTCATTTTGCTTCCCGCCGTAGGTCCCGGCATAGGACGAGTGGGTGAGCGCCTGAGCGTAGATCTTCCAGTCGTCGGGCTTCTCCCCCGTCACCTCGAGCACAAAGCGCTCCACGCTCCTCCTGTACTCGTCCACCGGAGTCACCTTCCGCCGGGCTATCCTTCCCCGCCCCAGCGTCTGTATCCGCACTGACAGCCTATCGAGGAGGTGTCCTACCTGACTCATCCTAGCTTACTTCCACTTCCTGAGGATCACCGTACCATTGTGCCCTCCGAAGCCGAAGGTATTGGAGAGCGCATACTCTATGGGGCGCTCCTTAGCGGTATTGAAAGTAAAGTCGAGCCTCGGGTCAAAGTCCGGATCGACGTCATCCTCAGCGTGATTGATCGTCGGAGGAATGATCCCGTCCCTAAGGGCGAGGATCGACAGCACAGCCTCCACCGCGCCTGCTCCACCGAGGAGGTGACCGGTCATCGACTTGGTCGAGCTGATGCTCATCTCGCTCACGTGGTCTCCGAAGAGGTCGACGATCGCGCGCGCCTCGCTGATATCCCCGATGGGGGTAGAGGTGCCGTGGACATTGATATAGTCGATCTTATCGGGCGTGATCCCCGCATCCTCCATCGCACGCGTCATCACGAGCCGTGCGCCGAGTCCCTCGGGATGAGAGGCGGTGATGTGGTAGGCATCGGCGCTCATGCCGACCCCGACGATCTCAGCGTATATCCGTGCCCCGCGCGCCACGGCGTGCTCCATCTCCTCCAGCACCAGGATCGCCCCGCCCTCACCGAGGACGAAGCCGTCGCGGCTCTTGGAGAAAGGTCGCGAGGCGGTCTCCGGACTGTCGTTGCGCGTCGAGAGTGCCTGCAGGCTATTGAATCCCCCCACTCCACTGACGCTGATAGCCGCCTCCGCTCCACCGGCGAGGCAGACGGGCGTGCGACCAAGGCGGATATTATCGACCGCAGAGATAATGGAGTGGGTCGAGGAGGCGCAGGCGGAAACGGTGCCGAAGTTTGGTCCCCGGAAGCCATACTCGATCGAGATCAGCCCGGCAGCCATGTCGCTGATCAGCTTCGGCACCATATAGGGTGAGAAGTGCGGTCCCTTCTCCGCATCGTAGTCGAGGATATTCTCCTCGAGCGAACCGATCCCTCCGATGCCACTGCAGACGATCACCCCGATCTCATCCTTATCCTCCCGCTCCAGATCGAGCTGAGAGTCCTCGATCGCCTCTTTGGCTGCGATGAGGGCAAATTGGGTGTATCGGTCGCACTTCTTAGCCAACTTACGGTCCAGGAAGTCGGTCGCCCGGAAGTCCTTCACCTCGCAGGCAAAGTGTGTCTTGAAGTGCTCCGGATCAAATAGGGTAATCGGACCGGCGCCGCTACGGCCTGCCTTGGCCGCTTCCCACGTCGATGGCACATCATTTCCCAGCGGCGTAACAGCGCCGATGCCGGTGACGACTACTCGTTTGAGCTCCATATTATGTCTGATATTTTGCGTAGTGAGGTCCATTCGGACACCATTCCTCATCTCGTACTCCCCCTACGAGCAAAGGGGATGGGTCCGCAGATACGGACACACCCCCTATGATCTGTCAGGCGGACAGAGCCGTACCATCAGCGGGTCAGCCCTCTCCGAGGTAGAGGCCTCTCGTGCAGAGGCTCCGGTGATCGATGATCAGCGATCCTTGACAGCCTCGAGGACGTGGTCCACAGCGTCACCGACGGTCTGGATCTTCTGTGCCTCGTCATCCTCGATCTTGATGTCAAACTCCTTCTCAAACTCCATGATCAGCTCCACGGTGTCGAGAGAGTCAGCGCCCAGGTCGAGGGTGAAGTTTGCCTCGTCCTTTACCTCAGAGGCATCGACATTGAGCTTATCGATGATGATATCCTCTACCTTCTTTGCGACTTCGTCACGTGTCATATTGGTATCTCTTATTTAGTGATTAAGTATTGAAAAACCGTACCTTTGTCTCCTGAGGATGAGATAGGCGCACGGCACACCTCACCCTTAGACTATGCAAAGATACGTATTATTTGCACAAGCAAACAAGTTCGTGCATTTTCATACCATGACTAAGATAGCAATATTCGCTTCCGGCAACGGAACCAACATGGAGCAGATCGCCGAGTACCTCGCCGCACACCCGGAGACGGCGCTCTCCGTCGCCTGCGTGGTGATCAATCGCAGAGACGCCTACGTCCGTCACCGGGCGGAGCGGCTCGGGATCGAGGTAAAGTACTTCACCCGCGACGAGCTGGCAGATCCGGAGGTGCTGCTCCCCTACCTCCGAGAGCGAGGGGTGGAGGCGATCGTGCTGGCGGGGTATATGGCACTCATACCGCACTTCCTCTTAGAGGCCTATCCGGGTCTGATCCTCAATATCCACCCCGCCCTCCTGCCCAAGTATGGGGGCAAGGGGATGTACGGCATGCACGTCCATGAGGCGGTCCACGCCGCCGGCGAGCGAGAGACCGGCATCACGATCCACGAGATCGACGAGCAATACGACCGAGGGAGGACGATCTTTCAGGCGCGGACCGAGATCAGCCCGGAGGAGACGCCCGACGAGATCGCCGCCAAGATCCACCTCCTCGAGCGCGACCACTACCCCCGCATCGTAGCCCGCTGGATCGAGTCGAAGCGCGAGGAGCACCTCCTCCACAGCTAGCCAAGTCAGCCCCATCCCTCAGGGAGAAATCTATTACCGGTATTAGTCGACACTAATATCGGTAATAGTCCTCACTAATACCGGTAATAGATTTCCCCCTCCTCCAGACCCCTCTAAGCCGACCCATCGCCCCGTCCGACCCGTCCGACTTGTCCGACCCATCCGACCCGTCCGACCCCGTCCGACCCGTCCGACCCATCCGACCCATCCGACCCATCGCCCCGTCCGACTTGTCCGACCCCGCCGACCCGTCCGACTTGTCCGACCCCGTCCGACCCCAACCGACTTGTCCGACCAGTCCGACTTGTCCGACCCCGTCCGACCCCGTCCGCCCCGTCCGACCCCGTCCGACCCCGTCCGACTTGTCCGACCTGTCCGACTTGTCCGACTTGTCCGACCCGTCCGATAGAGCCTGCCTTCTTTTTCTTCTCTCAGGGAAAATGGCTACTTTTACACTGTCGGAGCTCGCCTCCGACCCTTTTTTGCCACCAAGGAGCTGGACCTCCCCGAGCCGATGAGCGAGCGCGAGCTGATCGAGCACATCAATGAGCTGGGCGAGAAGAATCAGATCTTCTCCTCCTACATCGGCATGGGCTGGTACGACACCTGCACCCCCGCCGTCATCCAGCGGAATATCCTCGAGAATCCCGCCTGGTACACCTCCTACACGCCCTACCAGGCAGAGGTGTCGCAGGGCAGACTGGAGGCGCTCTTCAATTTCCAGACCGTCATCACCGAGCTCACCCGTCTCCCGCTAACCAATTGCTCCCTCCTCGACGAGGCAACCGCAGCCGCCGAGGCATGCGCCATGCTGCTGAATGTCCGCAAGCGGGCTGAGGAGAAGACGAAGACCAAGATCTTCGTCTCCGACAACCTCTTCACCACCACACGCCGCGTCATCGAGACCCGCGCTTCGCAGTGGGACTGCGAGCTGGTCTACGGCTGCCCCGATGAGATCACCCTCGACGAGACCTTTTCTGGTGCCGTCGTCCAGTACACCAATGACAATGGTCAGGTGATCGAGCTCAAGAGCTTCCTCGAGAAGGCAAAGAAAGCCGGCGTACGCGTCGCCGTCGCCGCCGACCTGATGTCCCTTGTGCTGATGACCCCTCCCGGCGAGCTAGGCGCCGACATTGTCTTCGGCTCCTCACAGCGCTTCGGCGTGCCGATGTACTTCGGCGGTCCCTCTGCCGGCTACCTCGCCGCCACCGATGAGTACAAGCGCATCATCCCGGGACGCATCATCGGTGTGACTGTCGACCGTCTGGATCACAAGGCCTTCCGCCTCGCCCTCCAGACCCGCGAGCAGCACATCAAGCGCGAGCGCGCTACCTCCAATATCTGTACCGCTCAGGCACTCCTCGCCACCATCGCCGGTATGTATGCCGTCTACCACGGACCGGAGGGGCTAAGGGACATCGCCGGACGGATCCACACCTACACCGTGGTCCTCGACCGTCAGCTCCAGAAGCTCGGCTACAAGCAGGCCAATACGCTCTACTTCGACACCCTCAAGATCGTCGACCTCTCCGAGGAGGAGGTGGCACGTATCCGTCGCATCGCCGAGGAGAGCGGCTGCAACTTCCGCTACTTCGCCGACGGCACCTCCATCGGCATCTCCCTCGATGAGACGACGGAGGTGAGCGACCTCGCCACCCTCTTCTACATCTTCACGGAGGCGAAGAAGCCCGACACTGAGATCGACGTGCCGGAGATCCCTGAGAGCTGGCTGGCGATGGACGAGAAGGTTCGTCGCGAGGGCGACTTCATGCAGCAGGAGGTCTTCAGCCTCTACCACACCGAGACCGAGCTGATGCGCTACTGCACCCGTCTCGGTCGGCGCGACCTC
>QWCK01001154.1_pt1 | contig 40604 bp, 41 predicted proteins | sample 1972571 | NCBI WGS metagenome assembly QWCK01 (sample SAMN09866710, study PRJNA288562) | Human gut metagenome isolate term2_stool, whole genome shotgun sequencing... | isolation source: gut | host: Homo sapiens | place: USA: California | reverse complement strand
TCGCTGCCTTCTTTTAAGTATTTTTCGTAATCCGGAAGGATATAGCGAGGCGCATAAGGCGCGTGGCCTTCGTCTAAATCGCAGATTTCACCCTTGTCGTAGAGTTCGTAAAAAGCGTCCTCTTCCCCTACCGGGTAATCCATTACATTTTCCGCAATTTTTGCAAGACGAGACGTTTGTTGTCCGTAGGTTTGTGCGGTATCTTGTTGAATTTCTCTAACCGCATCCCGTACACTTTCAATCGTAAAAAAACGTTCCATTTTTGGCCTCCCTTTCCCTTTTTCTAAGGATAGTATATACTGAATGAAAGTAAAAAAAGATGCCATTTGGCATCTTTCAGGGGGCTTTATGGATTTTTCTACGCTTTTTTCAAAGAGGAAGCTTTCCGGACGCAGACACTTTCAAAAGGGGGACATGCTTCTCTATCCGGACAGCGATGAGTACGCTATTTTGTTTTTGGAATCGGGTACCGTGGAGGTATCCCGCTTCGACATGGAAGGTGAGCGGATTTTACAGAGCTTTATGACGGCGCCTCAATGTTTCGGCCTTGTGGAAGCTTTTGCCGATACGCCTCTTCTCTGCGGCGTGAAGGCCCTTACAAAGGGCAGCTGCTACGCCCTTTCCCCGGAAGATCCTCTCTTTAAAGACAGGGAGGTTCTGGAGTTTTTGCTCCGCTATATCTCTACGCTCTATGTTGAGGAGATGGGGCGAAGCGCCCGGGAGAAAAATCTTTCCGGAAAGGAACGCGTACTCTACACACTCTACCGCATGTCACAGGGATCCCTCCCCTACACTCTCCCCTTAACGCGGGAAGATCTCTCCGATCTTTTAGCCATCCCCTCAAGAAGCCTCTACCGCTATTTAAAGGAGCTGGAGGAAGAGGGATTTTTAAAGAGAACGGGGGGCAAGATCATAATCGATAAAGATCACTTCTCTAAGATAGGCGAGGTTTTTCGCTCTCTTTAACCCCATGCCGATCCATGGAGCGGTAAAGCTTTATGCCTAAAGTTATGAGAAGAGAGGACACGGCCAGGCAAAGAGGCACGTACAGAAGATCGGGCATATCCCCCACCAGGGGCTTCTCTTTAAAGTAAAAATAATTTCCGTCTACGAGGGGATTAAAGAGATAGACGAAGACGAAGTAGGTAAAAAATGCTCGCAGTGCCGTCGGCAAGTCCCGATTGCTTATCCTATAGCCGCGGGTAATGCGGCCGTAAAGGCCGAAGAGCAGGTTCACCGTGTGGCTGATAAAAAAGCTCAAGCCGATGGGGTGATTGATGGGCACGACCTGGAGGGGATAGGCGAAGCTTAAGAGGGCGAAAAAGCCGAAAGCCGTTCCGATAATGTAGAGCGTACGTTTTTTTGTAAAGAGATAGGCCAAGATCACGAGGCTCGCCACGCGACAGACGTGAAAAGGCAGAGATTCCGACAGAATAAAATCGTAATGGAAAATATAGGTTCCATACATAAGGATTTGCTGAAAAATAATAATTCCGGCGAGAATTTTATCCGCCCGATCGGCGTGGGCGCGAATAGCTTTCCTGTTTTTCATTAAAAAATAAAATGCCAGGAAAAAGCCTGCCAGGTACACGAGGTGACCCGGCCCCAGGAAGGAAACATATTCTTCTTTTAAAGTCATGGAGATCCCCCTTATCCTTTTTTAATATTTTAGCATGGCTCTTTTTGATTTCCGTGAACATTTTATATAGAAAAAGTAAAAAATCGAGTGAGAAAAACTCACTCGATTTCTAATGATTATGTTATTCCTCCTCTTGAGGTAAATCGGCACGCCATTTGCCGAAGAAGAAATAAGCTGCCGTCATAATAAAGGTAGAAATCCAGCTGATAGGATAGCTCCAGTAGATAATGTCGATGGTGTTGAAGCGAGGCATAGCGATTATAATCCATCCGATACGAATGATGAACATGCCGATCAAGGTAATGACCATAACGGGAATAGAGGTGCCGCTTCCCCGAATGGCGCCGGAGAGGACTTCCGTAACGGAGAAGATCAGGTAGAAGGGCGCCAGAATCAAGATCATTTTTGCACCGTAGAAGATAACACCCTTATCCGTACTGAAAATGCTCATTAAGGGGTCTCGGAAGATCACGAGAACTAAGGATACGACGGCGACAAAGCCCATGGTCATTCCTAACGATGTCTTAATCCCCGCGGACAATCGCTTGGATTTCCGTGCGCCGATGTTTTGACCCACAAAAGTGGTAATGGCGAGGGCAAAGGCCTCAAGGGATGTAAAGACGAAGCCGTCGACTCTGTTGGCCGCCGCAGCGCCGGCGATGGCTTGAGCACCGAAGACATTGATCTGACCCTGAATAATAACATTGGAAAGGGCGATCAAAGCTCCGGAGATGCCGGCAGGGAGGCCAATGGCGACAATATCCCGCAGACTGTCTTTATGGAAGCGAATGCGTTTTAAGTTGAGTCTGTAAATATCCGTTGTGCGCATTAAGCTGTAGACGATGAGAAAACCCGACACGGATTGGGCAACAGCCGTGGCGATCCCGGCACCGATAGCCCCCATGCGGAAAATGCCGACGAAAATCAGGTCCAGAATAATATTTAAAACGGCGGATACCGCTAAAAAGTTAAAGGGGCGCACACTGTCGCCGGCACTTCTTAAAACCGCCGAGCCCATATTGTAGAGCATAATGGGCACCATGCCCACAAATACGATCCGCAGATAGCTCGTCGCAGGGCCCATAACCTCAGGCGGCGTGGCGATCCACTTTAAAAACAGAGGAGACATAATAATCGTGATCACCGACAGCACGGCGCCGCCGTAAATGGCGATGGCGAAGTTGGTGTGCACCACCTTCGAAAGTTCCTTGCGGTTCTTGGCGCCGTAGTATTGGGCAACGAGAACCGATGCTCCGGTGGAAAGTCCCATAAAAAGCGCCACTATAAGCAGGGTAATGGCACCGGAGGCGCCGATGGCGGCCATGTCCTCTTTCCCTGCAAAACGGCCGACGATTAAAAGGTCGGCAGTGTTGTAAAGTTGTTGCAATAGAGCCGAAAAGAGCAAGGGCAGCGTAAAAGTCAACAAACTCTTCCAGATAACACCTTGCGTCAAGTCTACATTTTCACGTTTCATACACCCTCCCTCTTATTTCTTTTCTACATTCAAAGGACGACACCGCCCGGTTGCGGTGTCGTTCACTCTTTCCTATCATTCTTAGAGAGCTATTGTAACACTAATTCTCTGATATTTCAGACTTTTTTCCTAAATTAAGCCAAAGATTTTCCTTTTCTTACCGTTTCGATCATGGCATCGGAAAGAGCGCCCCTAACGCCGGCACGTTCCATGGCGAGAACCCCTTCGATGGTGGCACCGCCGGGAGAGCAGACTTTATCTTTTAACTGACCGGGGTGGAGCCCTTCCCTAAGAAGTTGTTCACAGCTTCCGGCGATGGCGGCCGCGGCGATTTTATAGGTGTCCGCCCTCTTCATGCCGCATTGAAGGGCGCCGTCTGAGAAGGCTTCCACGATCATGGCGACAAAAGCCGGAGCGGCACCTGCAAGGGCGGTAACGATGTCTAAATTGGCCTCGTCCATTTCTATAATAAGGCCCGCCGGGGCCAGGAGCTCCTCAAAGCTTTCCTTCTCATCATCCGCCATGTCGTAGCCGGGCGTGTAGGCAATAACCCCTTTTCCCACGGTAATAGGGGTGTTCGGAAGCACGCGGATAATTTTTTCCGTAGGCGCCATGGCCCGTAGAGCGTTAATATCCCCCCCCGCCGCCATAGAGACGATGGTCTGCCCTTCGATTTTATCTTCAATTTCTTTCATAACGGATTTCACCATATAGGGCTTAACCCCTAAAAAGATAATGTCCGAGCGATCGACGATTTCCCGGTTGTCCCGCGTTTGAAATGTGTCGATGTCTTTTTCGTGGGGACAGGCGACGTAGAGCGAATGCCCCGCCTCTAAAAATAAATCGTAAAATGCCCGACCCATATTGCCGAGACCGATAATGCCGATGTTCATTCCCTTCACCCTTTCTTGAAGCAGTTTTCTAATTACAGTATACTATCTCCGAGGAGGTTGTGCATGGAGAAGCGTATATCCCTATGGAAATTATTCTTAACTTTTTTTAAAATCAACACCTTTACATTCGGCGGCGGCTACACCATTGTCCCCATTATTCGGGATGAATTTGTAGAGCACCAGAAACTGATCGATGAGGATGAAATGCTCGACATCGTTGCCCTCGCTCAATCGGGGCCGGGAGCTATGGCCATTTCCACCTCTCTATTGACGGGTTACCGTCTGAGAGGACCCCTCGGAGCGGCCACCTGTCTCTTCGCCAGTGTCTTGCCCTGCCTTGTAATTATTCTTTCGATTAATCTGGCGTACAAGGAATTTCGCGAAAACTTTTACGTCAACGCCGCCCTCGTAGGCATCAGCGGGATTATTTCGGCGGTGCTTTTTTTAACCACTTGGCGCATGGGCAAGCGAGCCATGCACGAGGACAGGAATTTTTCGATTTTAATGATCGTCGTCGCCACCGCTCTCGGCATGCTCACCGATATCAACACCGCCTTTATTATTTTATTGCTGGGCTTTTCCGGCATTATCGTCACTAAACTCGAAGATCGCAAGAAAGAAGGTCAACGCTCGTGAAAGAATTCCTACGAAAAAAACAAGTCAACCCGGGCTTTAAAACCTACGGCATCGACGCTTTAGGCGCCATGGCCTACGGCCTTTTTGCCACTCTTTTAATCGGCACGATTTTAAACACCATCGGCACTCAATTAAACATTCCCTTCTTAACGGAATTTATCTGGCCTATGGCGCAACAGGCGACAGGGCCTGCCATCGCCATTTCCATCGCCTACGCCCTTGACGCTCCGCCTCTTGTTCTCTTCGCCTCTGCCGTCGTCGGCGCCGGCAGCTATGATATCGGCGGCCCCGTGGCGGTTTACATCTCCGCCATCGTCGCGGCGGAATGCGGAAAGCTTATCAGTAAAGAGACACGGATAGATATTTTACTTACACCGGCGGTTACCGTCCTTACGGGGATGATCGTGGCAAAGCTTGTGGGCCCTTCCATTCAATGGTTTATGGAAAGTATAGGAAGCATGGTCATGGCTGCAACGGAACAGCAGCCCCTCATTATGGGTATTCTCGTCTCCACCATCGTAGGCATCGCCTTAACCCTTCCCATCTCAAGCGCCGCCATCTGCATGATGCTCTCCCTTTCGGGTCTCGCCGGTGGTGCCGCCACCATGGGCTGCTCGGCACAGATGATCGGCTTCGCCGTCATCTCTTTTAAGGATAACGGCTTCGACGGATTCTTCGCCCAAGGTCTCGGCACCAGTATGCTTCAGATGCCCAATATCGTAAAAAATCCCCGTATCTGGATCCCACCCACCTTGGCAGGCGCCATTCTCTCGCCCCTTTCCACTATAGTGTTTCGTTTGGAAAACTCACCTCTCGGAAGCGGCATGGGAACGAGTGGCCTTGTGGGCCAAATCGGTACCATACAAACCATGGCGGGAGCCATGCCTTTTGCTAAACTTATTGTCGTCATCTTGGCGCTCCACGTCCTTCTCCCCGGCGCCCTCTCATACCTTATTTATCGCCTGATGAAATCCAAAGGCTGGATTCACGACGGCGATATGACATTGGAAATTTAGGTGATGGTGTGCTCTTAGTTAAATTATTCTTCGAATTTTTTAAAATCGGTCTTTTCTCTTTCGGCGGCGGCTACGCCACCATCCCTCTGATTCAGCAATACATTGTGGAAACTGAAGGCTGGCTCACCATGACCCAGTTTACCGACCTTATTACCATCAGCCAAATGACCCCGGGACCCATTGCCATTAACAGCGCCACCTTCGTCGGTGCGCAGGTGGCAGGCGTTCCCGGCTCCATCGTCGCGACCTTAGGGGTCACGACGCCCCAGACACTGATTATGATCACCCTCGCCTATTTCCTCTTTACGAAAAAGAAAAAATTCCGCCTCATGGACATGCTCCTTAGGGGGATCAAGGCAGGGATTATCGGCCTGATCTTTATTGCATCCTACGACATGTTTAAAAACTCCCTCTGGCCTACTGACGGGGGTTTCGAAGTCGTCGCCCTTATTACCTTTATTGTCGGCGGCTACCTCTATCACAAAAAAGTCGACCTCATTCGCATCATCATCATCGGTGCGATTATGGGGATCGGTCTTAAATTATGTCTTCCTCTCATTGTTTAGACACAGAAAAGGCGCCTCCTAAAGGAAGCGCCTTTTTGAATGCTTTGGAATCATCGTCTGCTCGATCGTCCCATGCTTAATTGTTTCTCCGAGGCTATCGTAACACATTCCCTCGCAAAAAAGGTGAAAACATTCACTAGTTTCAAAAAAAGACAGTTTTAATACTTTTCCGCCTTAAACTATAGAATAAGTTTATTTTCTTTTACAGAAACCGAATTATTTTACATATCGTATTTAAATTAATTCGTTCATGTCGGTGTTTTTAGACGATTTTTTTGTTTTAATCTTAAAGACCCAACTCTTTAAAGGTATCCCAATCGGATAAATCGCCTGCCCGGTAACCGCGCATAAACCATTCGGTTCGCTGCTCGGATGTACCGTGGGTAAAGGAGTCGGGTACGACATAGCCTTGACCTCTCTTTTGAAGGGTATCATCACCGATAGCCTGAGTGGCCGTCATGGCTTCTTCAATATCTCCTTCATCTAAATAGCCGTATTGTTCCTGGTGCTTCGCCACAACGCCTGCGAGATAATCGGCCTGAAGTTCCTGAGCCACGCTCAAACGGTTGGCATCTTTTTTAGAAACTTTTTGTTGAAGCTCCTGTACCTGACCCATAACCCCGAGTTCCCGCTGTACGTGGTGGCCTACCTCATGGGCGATAACGTAGTTAAAGGCGTAATCCCCTTTGGCACCGAACCTTTGGTGAAGATCGTCATAGAAAGAAAGGTCCAGATAAATGGACTGGTCCGCCGGGCAATAGAAGGGGCCGGTTTGTGCCGATGCGTAGCCGCAGCCACTTTGAACGGAGCCGGTGAACACGTTCATTTGTGGGGGATGGTAGGTGCGTCCGTTTTTCTCGAACACATCGGTCCACACTCTCTCCGTATCGGCGAGAACCACCGAGGAGAATTCCATGAGCTCGTCTTTTCCTCCGGAAGCACTTTGACTCTGTTCCGTTCGAGTTTCGGTGGGGGGCGTTTGGCTCGTCGCCGGCCCGCCGATGCCGAGACCTCCTCTTAAAAGAGCGATGAGGATGAGGAGAATAAGTCCTCCGCATCCGATGCCGCCTCTGCCCATAGGAATGGGGATGCGTCCTCCGCCGCCGCTGCGCCCGCGTAAATCGTTAACATTACTGCTTCCTTGTCTGCCTTTATATTTCATCATAACCTCCTCATTCATTCTTATTACCATATTAACACGTAGGAGAGAAAACTGTTAGAATAGATACGAGGTGAATCATGAAATATATATTAGCAATCGATGCGGGCACCACGTCGAACCGCGCCATCTTATTTGACGAAGACGGCCATGTGGTAACCGTGGCACAAAAAGCTTTTAAGCAATATTTTCCGAAACCGGGTTGGGTGGAGCAGGATCCCTCGGAAATCCTCTCCACCACCATCGGCGTCGTTGCCGAAGCGCTCGCGAAGGCCGATATCGACAAAAAAGATGTGGCCTGCATGGGCATTACCAACCAAAGGGAGACCACCATCCTTTGGGATAAAAAGACAGGCCGAGCCATTGCCCCCGCCATCGTCTGGCAGTGCCGCCGCACCGCTGACAGAGCTGAGGCGATTAAAGAAGGGGGCTACGGCAACATCGTGCGGGAAAAGACGGGGCTTGAGGTAGACGCCTATTTCTCCGCCACAAAGATCGGCTATATTTTAGATTCCGTCCCCGGAGCGAGGGAACGGGCGGAAAAGGGAGAAATCCTCTTCGGCACTGTGGATTCCTTTCTGCTCTTCCACTTAACCGGTGGCGTCCACGCCACGGACATGTCCAACGCCTCCCGCACCATGCTCTTTAATATTCACACACTGGATTGGGACGATGAGCTCCTTGAAATCTTCAACGTTCCGAGAGCTTGCCTTCCCGAAGTGAAACCCACAGCTCACAGCTTCGGCACCACCTTGGCTTCTCACTTCGGCACCTCCATCCCCGTAACGGGTATGATCGGCGATCAGCAGGCCGCCCTCTTCGGCGAGCAATGTTTCGAAGTAGGCGAGGTGAAAAGCACCTTCGGTACCGGAGCCTTTATCTTGATGAATACGGGAAACAAACCGGTGCTCAGCGATTACGGCCTGCTCTCATCCTACGCATGGGATATCGGCGACGGACCGGTCTATGCCATGGAGGGGAGTATCTTCGCCTGTGGCAGCGTCATCGAATGGCTGAAAGACGATTTAAAGGTCATCGAATCGGCAGATGAAACGGAGCCGCTGGCCCGCAGCGTGGAAGGGGACAATCCCCTGGTCTTTGTTCCCGCCTTTACAGGCCTCGGCACGCCCTATTGGGACGCCGATGCGAGGGGCACGATCTTCGGCATCAGCCGCAGTACGGGAAGAGCCCATCTCATTAAATCGGCCCTTGATGCCATTGCCTTTATGACCGCCGATGTTATCGACGCCATGGAAAAAGATTTAGACGGCGGCCACGACCGCATCCTCGTCGACGGCGGCGTGAGCCAAAACGATTATTTAATGGAGCGCCTCGCCGATTTAATCGGACGAAGGGTTCACCGCCCGGAGCTTGTAGAGACTACGGCTCTCGGCGCCGCCTTTATGGCGGGGATCGGCTCCGGACTTTATAAGGATCTTTCGGACATAAAAAAACGCGCCTCGAAAGCGCGTATTATCGAGCCCAAGGGCGCCGACTATTCAAAAGAACGGAAACGCTGGGTGCGCGCCGTTGAAATGACCATGGACGTTCACCTGGAGGATAAGGCCGATTGAAGGGCTGCGATTTCTCTTTCGTGATCCGCCCCTTCCCCCGGCGTCTCCAGCGCCATGGGAAGATCTTTAAACACGCCCTGCCCTATAAAATTAACGATTATATCCAAGCCTATTTCGCCATCTCCTATGGGAGCGTGGCGATCTTTTTTTGCACCGAAGAGTGTCATGGAGTCATTTAAATGCAAACCGTGGACCCTGTGAAGGCCCACTGTGTCCTCGATTTGGTTTAAAACCTCCTCCGGGTTTGAAAGATCATATCCGGCACTGAACATATGGCAGGTATCGAGTAAAATCCCGAGATTCTCATCGCCCACACCTTCTATAATCGCCTGAAGTTCCTCGAGTTTACTCCCCACTTCACTTCCCTTGCCGCTCATGGTCTCCAAACAGATCTTCCCGTGGGGAAATTTTTCTCTTACGACATCCAGTCCGCGAACAATGCGCTCAATCCCCTTTTCTATGCCGTCTCCCGTGTGGCTTCCCGGATGAAAGACATACACCGTGTCTTCGGGAAAGGCGGCCAGACGCTCCATATCGTCTCCTATAAGGGCGATGCTCCTCTCCCGTACCTCTTCCTTCGATGAGGCCAAGTTCATGGTGTAGGCGCCGTGGGCGATCACCGGGCCGAAATCACCCCTAAATTTCTGAAACTCCGCCAGATCCTCGTGATCTACAGCTTTTGCCTTCGAGCCTCGCGGGTTTCGGGTAAAGAACTGAAACGAATTTCCGCCGAAACGCTTCACCTCTTCCATGGCAAAGACCCAACCTTTCGTAACCGACGTATGATATCCGATTCTCAGCATATTACCTCCCTTGGGGCCACCACATTACGATAATGACGAGCGCCAGCATTATATATTCTACGTGCATGTCGATCCCTTCTTTCCATCCTATTCGGTAATAGTATAGCGGAAAGAAGCAAGAAAAAAGCGCCCTTCGGCACTTCTCTCTATGTTATTAAACAGTTCTTAGAGCTTTTCTGAAAATAATCACATTAGACAAGGGGAATATAATTTACCACAGGCACCTCGTAGGGGTGAACCCGGTCGATGATCCTTTGGACCTCTTCCCGTCTCTCTTCCTTAATGCGAAATTCCATCTTTACTTCAGGCTTCGCCTGTACCTGCCCCACCGTGCCGTCAAAAGGATTGGCTCCTTCCAAGGGACGCCAGTGGCCTTCCACTTTCATTGTGGAAAAGGCGTAATCGTAACAACCTTCGCTTAAGAGGCCTTCCTCGTTTAAGTCATTGGCCAGCTCTATTACATATTTCTCGGGAATGAAAATTTCAACTTTTAAATAGCTCATACTATCTCACCCTCTTCTAAGGATTCTTCCCTTTTATCGATACGCTCGAAGGCGCCTCGTTCCACGAGTTCACGGATAATGTCGATGAGCGCTACATACATTATAAGGCCCGTGACAATCGTCAGGACGACTTGTTGGATATAGGCCATGGGCCCTGCTGCACCTGCCGCCATAACAGCGATGGTCGATGCGATGGCAATGACGAGGACGATAACACCGGCGATAACGATTCTACCGAAGATCATACTCTTAAAGCCCTTGGTCATATTCCATGAATCTCTGATGGATTTCATAATGCCGTATTCGCCCTTTAAATAATTAACACCCATGACAGCACCGAGGGGCACCATGGCTATGGAAAATACGATCCCCGGCACCACTAAAAGTGCAAGACCTATGAGGGTGAAGAGGCTGGAGACGAAATGGGTTAAAATCGCCTTAAACCATTTCCGATTAAAAAAGTAGAACTGATCGGCGAAACTGACGTCAGTTCCGTAGCGGGCGATCCTGTAAATAGAAAGGACGATCCCCAAACCGACGAGACCCACGATGATGAAATAGAGTAATTGTAAAATAATGGCTAAAAAGCTTTCACCGTCGGGATTAAAGGTAGGCGGCGCTATTTCACCCGGATCCGGCATGGTAAAGATGGCTTCCGTTCCGAGGCCCATTAAATTTGTAATCAATGAATAAACAGATAAAATGACCAGATAGATCAAGAGGCTCGGGAACATCTTTTTAAAAATATCCAATGTGCTTTGTCTCATAAGTAATCTCCTTTATAGGTTCTCGACTCTTCTTATCTTCTTACAGTTTATACCCTTTTCCCTCATACTTTATCAATTGCCCGTCTTTCGCGGCCTATTTTTTTAAGAGCAGGAAGTACTTGGGCGATAAACTGCCCGATTAAAATCAGAACGCAGCCGATGATCTTCTTCGGCGGGAAGGATTCCCCGGCGAAAACATAGGCGGCGAAGGTGCCGAAGAGGGATTCCGAACTGATGATCAGGGCGCTTTTATCCGGTGAGGCATCCCGCTGGGCGTAGTTTTGAATCACATAGCCCACTACGGTGTTTAAGATCACGATGTAGGTAATGCCCGTAATGGCCGCCGCCGTAATCTCTCCGGTGTAGATGGTCCTACCGTTGATAAAAAATAGAATAATCGAAATCACAGTCGCTGCAAAAAATTGAGCCGCCGTAAACATAATGGAGCTCGTTACTTTGGGCATCCAGTGATCGATGCATAGAATCTGAAAGGCAAATAAAAGGGCCATAATAAAGGTCATACCGTCGCCGATATTAAAGCCCGTTCCGGGTCCCAGGGTTAAAAAGCCCACGCCAATCACCGTAAAGACTGCCGCCACTAAAATATGACCTCCGGGTCTTACTTTCGAAATAATAAAATTCAACAAAGGTACAGTAATGACATAGCTCACGATAATAAATGTTTGGTTTGCCGGCGTAGTATACTTGAGCCCCACCATTTGAAAGGCCGTTCCCACGCCTAAGAGTATTCCCACTTCCAGGCCCCCGATAAGGGTGGGCTTATCCAACTTTTTTCGTTCTTTCGGAAAGAGAAACCAAAGCACAAGAAAGCCAAGTCCATAGCGAAGCAGGCAGACATAATATGGATCGAAGGCCGTCATAGAAAATTTGGCGGCCACAAAACTACCGCCCCAAATCATCGCAAGAATAAAAAGGAGAAGCTCAGCCTTGGCTTCTCTAGAGAGCCCCTTAATCATCTAACCAACTCGTAAGCCGTTTCATCACCTCGGGATCGGCGGATCCATAGACAACAGGCGTCAAGGTAGCGTAGCCCCGTTCTAAAAAGTAGCGGTCCGTGCCCTCTTTAAATTCCATTTTACTTCGGCCCTTAAGAGAGAGCATGCGCTCCCCGTCCACTTCCTCTTCAAAATAATAATCGTAGGCGTTTTCGCCGATTTCAGCGACACGCACACCCTTTACCTCGTCTACAGGGAGATAGGGCACATTAATATTTAAAACCGTGGGCTCGGGATTGTTCAAGAAAGAATCCTTCACTTTTTCAAAGACGCGGCAGGCGATAGTAGCGGCAGTTTCAAATTCGGCATCTCCGTCTACCCATTTCGCACTGACAGCCACCGAAGGGATGCCGAGGAGCACACCTTCCAAAGCGGCACTTACCGTGCCGGAATAGATAATATCCATGCCGGCGTTATAGCCTAAATTGCATCCGGAGAAAATGACATCGGGTCGCCAGGGCACGATCTTATCAATTCCCGCACGCACACAATCTGCCGGCGTACCGCTTACGCTGTAGGCATCGATGGAAAGGCCGTCGATCTCGACTTTTTTCACCACGAGGGAATGGTGGATGGTAATGGCATGGCTTTGGCCGGAGTGTTCCTTCTCAGGCGCTACAAGCACCACTTCGTGCTCTTTACAGAGCTCTTTCGCAAGAGCCCGAATACCCGGAGCAAAATAACCGTCGTCGTTGGTCAGTAAAATTCTCATGTAAGTCTCCTTTACAGTTCGATGAGTTTTGTGGGGTCGTCGGGCTTCGCCACTTCCAGCATAAAGTCCACTCCTTCGTGAATACTGTGATCCGCCAGAGTGTCCCGGGTGGTGCGGGCGGCCAAGAGGGGAATATTATTTTCCCGAGAAAGATGGGCGAGCACCACGTGCTCCTGCTTCTTTTCGAGAAGACTCGTGAGAAGCTCGGCGCAGTGTTCGTTGGACAAGTGGCCACGAGTAGAGGCGATGCGATCTTTCAATATGCGGGGATAGGGTCCGTTTTGAAGCATCTCCAGATCGTGATTGCTCTCCAGGTAATAAATATCGCTCCCGGCCATATGCTCCAACATATTCGTATTCACCCAACCCGTATCCGTTAAGATGGAGATCTTCCTTCCTCCCGATGAAAACACATAGCCGCAACCTTCGGCAGCATCGTGAAAGAGGGGCATAGGGTAGACGGTAAGATCGCCGAAGCGGAAGGGCTCCGCCGAATTGAACACATGGCGCTTGTGGTCGTCAATGCGCTTTACCGTACGCTCCATGGCCATCCAGGTGTTTTCGTTGGCGAAGACCTCCAGGCCGTAGCGTCTCGCTAAAATCCCCACACCCTTCACATGATCGTTATGTTCGTGGGTGACGAAGATTCCGTCGAGCGTCGAGGGATCCACGCCTATTATTTTTAAATTTCGCTCGATAGCCTTGCCGCTCAGGCCGGCATCGATCAAAATGCGCTTTTCATTGGTTTCGATATATTGGCAGTTACCGGAACTGCCGCTTGCAATTGCAGAAAATTTCATACTTACTCTTCCTCCACGGCCTATTATAACAAAAAAGTAGATCTCTTGGCTCTTCTTAATACTCTCTCTCCGCCCATTAAAAAAGAGCCTATACAAGGCTCTTTAATTTCTTTTCAAAACCTGCCGCCCGATCATAATGGCAACCAAGGTGATCACGCCGAGGAGTACGATGCTGCCCCCGGGTTTCAATCCTCCGTAATAAGATATGGCGAGGCCGAGTTCCGTAAAGGCGACGCCGAAGAGGATGGAGGCGATATGGGTTTTTTTATAACTCAGTTTCAGCTGAAGGGCGCAGGATACGGGAATCACCAGCAAGGAAGAGATAATGAGTACCCCTACGGTGCGGGCGCTGATGGCCACCGTAAGCCCCGTCAAAATGACGAAGAGGCCTGAAAGTTTGTCGGCCTTGATGCCCGAAAGGCGGGCGGATATGGTGTCGAATGAAAGATAGAGGAGGGCATCGTAGTTTTTATAGAGGAAAGCCACGACGAAGAGGGACACGGCGAGAATGGTGTAAAATTCGAAATCCGTAATGGCGACGATGGTGCCGAAGAGGAAAGATTCGAAATTGGCCCCTCCCTTTACAAAGCCCGATAATATAGAGGCCAGGCCCACCCCCGTAGACATGATCACCGCCGTGGCAATTTCCCCGTAGGAGGGAAAGTAGCGGCGAATCCATTCCATGGAAAAGGCGGCGACGGCGCAGGTAATAATGGCACCTAAAATGGGATTGATGCCGATTAAAAGCCCGAACATAACCCCGGCCAGAGAAACGTGGGATAGGGCGTCTCCGATCATGGCGAGACGTCTATTGACGATGATCACGCCCATGGAGGGAATGACGATGCCGAGCATCAGACCGATGGCCATGGCCCGGAGCATATAATCATACTGAAAGATTTCCATAGCCCATCCCCCTTTCCAAGACGCCGTCTTCCAGCGTGTAGACCTCATCTACCAGATTTTCGATCAGATGCATTTCGTGGGTGATCATTAAAATGGTGATTCCACGGTTATCGTGTAGATGGTTTAAAAGTCCGTAAAGAGCATTGCGGCTTTTAAAATCGATGCCCGTCGTAGGCTCATCTAAAATCAAGACGTCGGGACGGGAAATAAGGGCTTTTGCGAGAAGCACCCTCTGTCTCTGACCCCCTGAAAGGGCGCCGTAAAGGCGATCGTCCAAATGGCGCAGCCCTACGAGAGAAAGGGCATCGTCGATGCGATCCCGTTTCTCTTCTTTACTCAGTTTTTCGCCGTAAAGTCCCAGACCTACCAACTCGAAAATCGTAATGGGAAAATCGTAGCTGGAGGTCATAAGCTGGGGAACGTAGCTTACACCGGAAAAATCCGTGCGTCCGCTTACCTCTTCCCCTTTATAGTAAATAGTGCCGCTACCCGGCTTTTCGATGCCCAGAAGCAATTTAATCAAGGTGGATTTACCCGAGCCGTTGGCTCCTATAAATGCGAGAAAATCTCCCTGATTGACAGAGAGATTCACGCCTTTTAATACTTGGTTTTTTCCATAGGAAAAAGCCACATCGTCTACACGATAGAGATTTATCATTCTAATGCCGACTCCAATACTTTCAAATTGTTTTCCATGCGTTCGATATAGTTTTGATCGCTTTCGTATTCCAGGGGATCCAATTCTTTAACTTCCGCCCCGGTTTCCGATGCAATGGTTTGTGCGATTTTATCATCTTCGTTCGGTTCCGTAAAGACCGTCTTAATATTTTTTTCCTTCATAAGCTCGATAATTTCCTTCATGGCCTTGGGATCCGGTTCGCTTTCGGAATTTATGCCTTCAATGGGAATTTGGTGCAGACCGTATTCCTTGGCAAGGTAGCCGTAGGCTTCGTGGCTTACGACAATGTCCTTAGTATTAGCTTTTGCCAAGGTTTCTTTAAAGGAACTGTCGAGAGAGTCTAATTTTTTGTTGAGCTCGGCGAGATTGGCCTCGTAATTTGCCTTGTTGCCCGGATCTTGTTTGATCATAGCATCGGCGATATTTTGTGCCATTTGCTTTGCGTTTTGAACCGACATCCAGACGTGGGGATCTTTCCCGCCGTGGTCGTGATCGTGATCGTGGTCAGCGGCATCGTGGTCATGATCGTGGTCGGCAGCGTCGTGGTCGTGGTCGTGAGCCTCTTCCCCGTCGTGGTGGTGGTGATGACCGCCGGCTAAGAGTTCGATGCCTTCCGATGCTTCCACAGCTGCTCCGTCTTCTCCCATAGTGTCTTTCACTGTGTCGACCCAGGATTCCAAGCCGGCGCCGTTATAAATAAAGAGGTCCGCCTCTTTTAACATATTCATATCCTTGGGAGAAGGTTCGAAACCGTGTACCCCTTGGCCCTTGGGAATCAAGCTAGTAACCGTTCCGGAATCACCTGCGATTTCTTGTGCCAAATCCCTAGTGATGTAGGTGGAGGTGACGATGTTCAGGCCGTCTTCTCTCTTGTTTTCTACCTTCTCTTCCGCCGCCGGTTGATTAGCAGCAGTATTTTCTACATTGGCATTTTGGTTTTTACCGCATGCCGTTAAAAGTGCCAGGGCGCAAGCCGCCACGGCTATTTTTTTCATTTTCATTATATGCCTCCTAAATAGAAATCGTTATCGTTTACCTTACAAGTATAACAGAAACGATTCTTATTTAAAGGATTTTTTACCCGTTTTTTTGAAAAACTATCATTTTTTCCTCTCTTGTTTTATGATGGAATAAAGGGAGGATCGGTATGGAAACTATTTTACGACAACATGGACTGAAGGCCACAAAGGGGCGACTCGCCGTCATCGACATTTTAAAAGACGCCCATGTTCCCATGTGCGCCTTAGATGTATATAATGCCATAAAAGACGAGACGACCGCTTCCCTTTCCACGGTCTATCGTATTTTAAATCAGTTGACGGAAGTCGGCATTTTAGAGGCTTCGGTGCAGCAAGAGGACGTCACCTATTATGAATACCATAATGAGGAACACAATCACTACATCGTCTGCTCAAAATGCGGCAAATTTACACCCATTCACAATTGTCCTTTAAAAGATCTGGACGATCACATAGAAAATTCCACAGGCTACGCCATTACCGGCCACAGTTTTCAGCTGGAAGGGATCTGCCCGGATTGCTTAAATAAGAGATAATAGAAATCTGCTTCGGCAGATTTTTTTATGCTCTCTTTTGCCTCTTCAGTTGAAGGGCGAGGATGATGCTTGCCAGTGTAACGGCCATGTTTAAAACCAAAACATATCTGGGCGCATTGGTCGCTGAAAGGGCAGTAATCTTTCCCGCAAGGGCAAGCACCACATAATTGGCAAGGGACGATGCTATCATCACAACCGATGTGATCTTACCCTTGTGATCCGGGTAATAGGTGTTGGCTTCGGCTACCACTAATTGCAGGACGCCGCCGGCACCGCCGTAGCCGATGAGAAAACTCGCTACTATGGCGGCGAGGGGGGTCTTTATAAAGTAAACCCCTATAAGGGCCAAAAGGGAAATCACGGGATAGGCGATTAATACATCTTCCGTACTCCATTTCTTCAGCACGATAAAAGCCGTAGCCAAAATCGCCACAATGGTTCCCAGTGCGTAGAATGATTGAATCTTCGAGGGGTCTGCCATGCCGTAAAGGGCGCCCAGTTCCTGATTGCAGTTGAGCCACAAAACAAAGGTGGAGGTGGCGGTAAAGCCCATAAAGATAGCGGGAAGGGCTTCTTTTTTTAAGGTAAAGGGAGCTTCCATATGATCCTCTCCCTTTTTCGTCTTCGGGAAGGGAAGGAAGGCGATGAGGACGCCGTCAAGGGCGATAAGCCCGCCCATAATATAAAACAGAGCGCGGTAGGAAAGGGCCATGGTCGTGGCCGCTCCGATCATAAAGGGCAGGAGAAACTGACCGATAGACATGGAAAATTTCGTAAACATATTGGCGGTACCGCCTTTTTCCCCGAACATCTCGAGGATCGTCGGTGTCACGCAAGTGTCTAAAAATGAATTGGCGATACCTCCTAATACGGCAAGACCGTAGGCCATTTTAGACGAAGATGTAGTGGCGATGCCGAAAAAATAAACTACGTAGAATAGAATGCCGATGAGCCCCGATACCTTTCGCCCGAATCGATCGGATACATAACCCGATAGGGGAAGGGCCACAAGACGCCCGAGTCCTAAGGCCGCAATAACCTGGAGCACCGTGGAGATCCCCGGCGCCTGCCACGCCCCTGCAAGGGATTCCTTGTACTGGGAAAGAATGGATACGCCGATACCGTGAACGAAATAAGTAATGTAGAGGGCGAGAGCGGTGATATAATCTCTGCGTTTCATAAAAACTCCTTTTTAGTGCCCACAAAAAAAGATGACCTTCGGGTCACCTTCCTTTGCGACTTAATGTCGTCTCGACGGTATGCTCGTCCGATATTTGGTAAGCAACAGTAAGTAAGAAATAACTTTAAGTAATAAACTTATAGCTAGGAGTAAGTGAGCATATCACTCCGTCGATTGTATCCATTATCCCATGAATTGCAGGATCGGTCAATACTCTAAAGTATTTCTTTCTCATGTCACATACGGGCGATGGAACGAAGGTCTTCGTCGATGGAATCTACCATTTCCCGGAACTCCACCGGATTCATAATATCGCATACGGAGAAAAGATCGTCCCCTGCCAGTTGAAAATGAACCGCCAAATGGTCGTCTTCTATTTCCACATAAAAACCCAATGCCGGATTTTCGATGACCGACTCGAAGCCGTAGCTTTCGCCGTCTAATACCTCCATGCAATTTTCATAAATCGATTCGATTTCCGAGAAACGTAAAAAACTGTCTTCCAGTTCGAAGTCTTCGTCGCCGTCCTTCCCCCGGATCTTACAGATAATATAATCCGTATTATAGGGCATGCCGGCGCCCCATCCCGGCGGATATTCGTATTCCAAAAGCTCTACAGAGACTTCCTTACTTCCCTCTTTAAGATTCAGCATGGTCTTTCTCCTCACCCAGTAAATTAAAACCTTGTTTTTCCGCGATTTTCGCGAGATTCGCCCGATTGACGCTGGCATTTTCAAGACGGGTTACCACCTGTTTGGAAAAAGAGTCCACTCGGCGATTGGCATCTCTTAAATCGTAATAGGTCTGCATCTCTTCGTCGTAATCGGCGATAATGTCCATGTAGTGATCATATTCCCTGTAGCGATCGGTAAAGAATTTAAGATCCATATCCATTCTCGGCTTAAGCTGGGGCGATTGATTGGGTTTACCGAAGCCGATTCCCACCACGGGGAAAGTAAGCTCGGGAAGGTCCAATAGATCGATTATGGCTTCCGCATCATTTAAAATACTCCCTAAATAGACCGCACCGAGACCTGCCCCTTCAATGGCATTGGTCACATTTTGAGCAGCCAGGGCGGCGTCGGTAAAGCCTTGAAAAAAACGATCGGCATCCCGCTCCGCGGCAAGCTCCACGCCCTGTTCCCTGGCAATCCGACTGTTGCGATAGACATCGACGATAAAAATCCAAAGCTCCGGCGCCCGGGCAATGTATTCCTGACCGCCGATTTCTGCAATGGCTTGTCTCGTCTTTTCATCTTCAATGCGAATAATGGAATAAGACTGCATGCCTGTGGAAGTAGCCGTGCGATTGGCGACCTTTTTCAGCATCTCGATCAGTTCTTCGTCAACTTTTTCCTCGGTAAATTCGCGAATAGTGCGGTGGTTCAGTGCCGTTTCAAATATGGACTTGTCCATCTTATCGTCCCCCTTGCTTATATTTTAAATACTTGATCCAAAGTTCGCCGATCTCCGCAGTAGATTCCAGCGTCTTCAGCTGTAAACGCAAAAGCGTCTCGAAAGCCTCTGCCATAAGGGCGTCGAGATCGTCGTCGGTGGAGCGCTTAATATAACTGTCCCCGTCTTTTGAGTAAAGTTCGATAACCATCTCTCCGGGGCCGCTTCCGTCTCCCCTATGCTCCACTTCCATGGCAAGAGGCTTTCCTGTGGGAACAAGAGTGTTCACCCGACGAGTGGCAGGAAGCTGATAACTGCCGCTCTCCGATAAGGCGCCGAACTCCATTTCTCCGAAGTACTCCACCCCTTCACTGTCTTCTTGCTTAAGGCGCACGGAACCGTCTAAAATCTCCTCGACGATATAAAACGCGGCTTCCTTCCCTACAAGCCACAGCCCGTCTCCCGGCACCAAATGGGCGAGTTTCTCCTTGGATAGGGGAAAAATACCGTCGTCGTCCGGCTCTTTACTTGTGTAGTAATAATAGTGACGTTTCCTTGCGCCCATAGCCACTCCTTTAATAATCAAAAATAAAAGGTACCGTTAAACGGTACCTTTTAAATTATCCGATTTATTTTGCGTTTTCGTTCATCCATTCCATGGATTTTTCAACGGCTTCATCCGTCGGAATTTCAACGCCGGTTTCCGGATCCTTACCTTCGATATTACCGTAGATATCGGAAGCGGGAGAACTTTCTTCATGTTGGTTTTCTTGTTCTCTTCTGGATTCAGCCTTTTCTTCTCTTACGTCTTCTTTTTCTTTCATAATGAATAACCTCCTATTTATGATACGTATGGCCGCTGTGAATGCGGCTTGCCCTATAAATCTGCTCAAGCAGAACAGGGCGCATCAACGTATGTGGCATGGTCATAGGCGAAAATGAAAGCCTCATGTCGCCACGAGCCTTCACTCTTTCACTCATCCCCATGCTCGATCCGATGATAATTACAACCCTGCCTTGGGCTCTTTCCATCATATCATATAATGTCTCGGAAAATTTCACCGAGTCCATGGTTTTTCCTTCAATGACTAGAGGAATGCAAAGATCCCCTGGTTGAATTTTTTCTAAAATGCGATCGGCCTCTTTCTCAAGCACCTGCTCCTTCTCCTTTTCGGAAAGAGATTCCGGCGCCCGCTCATCTTTGAGCTCCACGATTTCAATGGGAATATAGGGCCTAATCCGCTTTACATATTTATCGGTCAAGGTCGTGAGCTCACGGCTTTTCAACTTTCCGAGAGCGATCACGCGGATCTCGCGCATGAATTATAGAAGTTCTTTAACTTCTGCGAGGGCCTTGTCGTAATCCGGGTGATTAGTTACTTCTTGAACGTATTCAACATATTTTACTTCGTCGTCTTCACCAACGATGACAATACCACGAGTTAAAAGACGGAGACCTTCGATTAAGAAACCGTATTTTTCGCCGAAGTCACATTCTTGATAGTCACTGACGAGTTTTGCACGGTCGATACCTTCTGCCGCGCCGAAACGAGCTTGTGCAAAGGGAAGGTCGTTGGAAATGGTGATCACGTGAACATTTTCACCGAGTTCAGTTGCCATTTCATTGAAGTTTTCAGTTTGAAGTGCACATACGCCGGTGTCAATAGAGGGGACAACAGAGTAAATACGAACCTTACCGTTTAACTCCTTGGATTCGAAGGGGCTTAAATCATTGTTTACCGCTTTGAAGTCGGGCGCTTTGTCGCCGACCTTAATTTCTTTACCTAAAATGTTAACAGCGTCGCCGCCAAATGTGATATTTTCTCTGGACATTATAATACCTCCTGATCGTTTATCATGTTACTCTCTATTTATATCCCAAAATCGCCGGAGCAAACACTAAATTCATATTTTAGCTATAGCTTTTCTTCTTTTAATTGTAAAAAATATATTATAATAAAGATGAGAAAGGATATGAGGAGGAAGACATGGAATTTAAATATCCGGCCGTCGTTTTGGGAACGGACAGCCCGGCAAGTCTCGCCATTATTCGCAATTTGGGAAGGCGAAAAATACGAATCATTACTATGGACAGCACACCCTCGCCCTACGGCGTGAGCAAATACACTGCCGAGTCCCTGATCGTGCCTTCAATAGAAAAAGAAGAGCAGCTATTAAAAGCATTGGCTGATTATGGAACACAATCAGATCAAAAACCCGTGCTCTTAGCCGCCACGGAAAAGTACAGCCGTTTTTTAGGCCGCCATATGGATGAACTTAGAAGTGATTATCTCTTCCCCTTGGAAAAAAGTTCGGAAATGATCCTCTCCCCTATCCGAAATCGTTCAGACGCAGAAAACGGCAATCACGATTGTATCCCGGAGCGGATTGATCTGAAGGATGAGGATCTCCTTCGACGCGTCCCCCTTCTCCTCGGCTATCCCTGCCTTTTGAAATGTAAAGACAGTGAAGGTTTTAAAGAAAAATTTCGAGAAAATTTCCTCCTTATTAAAAATGAGTCCGATCTCTTAGATAAGCTTCACGCCATCAAACACTATGGCTACACTCAGGAATGCTTTTTCGAAGCTGTCATCCCGGGTCCGGAAGACCATGACTATACCGCCACCTTCTATTACGGAAAAGATTCCAAGCTGAAAGGCTACCTCACCGCCGAGACTATTCGTAAATATCCTCATACTTTCGGCAAGGTGAGCTATTCTAAACAAAAGTGGATTCCCGAGCTCGTAAATTTGGCGGATCCCCTGTTTAAGGAATCAGGCTTTCGCGGCATCCTCGAGACCAAATGGAAGCGGGACGAATTTTCTAGAAAAGTATATTTGCTGAGCGCGGAGCCGATATTTGCGGAATCGACAGAAATGCACTGCCATCTGGGCTTCGAAACGCCCTATATATATTATATGGACGCTCTCGGCGAGGACATACCGGAAACTTTCCTCGATCGCGATACCCACTGCCACTGGAAAAACAAAGAAAGAGATCTCTTTTCCATCTACCACTATCTTAAAAACGATCAAATGAATTTCGTAAAGATCATAAGCGATTATAAATTTAAAAAGACCAACTCCACCTGGGCATGGGACGATATGAGCCCCGGCCTCAATTACTTCGGCCATATGGCGGAAAAGGGAGTTTCCGCCCTTTGGAAGAAGATAAGGAAACATTGAATCAGAAAACTTCTCACGCATATTAATTTGAAAAAGATTGTTTTTAGGTCGTTATATACTTGTCGATTTTTTGGTGAAGTGTTACTATAAACGAAAATGATACCAGAATTCTTCAAGTTTCATGACTAAAGTCTTTTAAACGCTATCATCCAATCACTACAAAAGATCATGATGATAATTATTATATTTATTTGTATTTGTGGAATTTTGATAGCTACGAACAAATTAATAATCGAGGTACATATAAAAATGGAAAGTTATGTTCGGCTGCGCCATATATATAAGAGTTTCAATCATGTAAAGGCTCTAGAAGATGTCTCTATCCAAGCATATAAAGGTGAGGTGCTTGCAATTGTTGGAGATAATGGAGCTGGAAAATCCACGCTTATAAAAATTTTATCAGGTGTACTACAACCAGATAGCGGGCACATAGAAATAGGCGGTAAAAAGTATAATAGCCTTTCTGTCGAGTCGGCTTCACGTGCAGGTGTTTCTACAGTATATCAAGATCTCGCCTTGGCAAATACCCTTGATGTAACGACAAATATTTTTATTGGACAAGAAATCATCAACCATAGATTATTACAAAAAGAAGAAATGAATCGAAAGGCCATGGAGCTTTTAAATGATTTAGACATCGATATTCCCAGTACGTCAGAGATTGTTGGGAACTTAAGTGGAGGGCAACGTCAAAGTATTGCTGTTGCGAGACTGATTAACAAGGGAGGAGAGGTTCTTATATTTGACGAGCCAACTGCGGCAATGGGCGTGATAGAGTCTTCTAAAACGTTAAAATTAATAAAGAATTTAGCAAAAAGAGGCATGGTAGTTATTCTTATATGCCACAACTTGGCGCAAGTTTTTCAAATAGCAGATAGAATAGCTGTTATGCGGCATGGAAGAGTTTTAGTTGAAAAACCGATTGAACATTCTTCTATGCACGAAGTAGTCGCCCTACTTACATCTGCAGACGAGATCTTGTAGGGAAGAAAGTAGGAAAATAATTGATGAAAAAACTTAAAAACCTTCGTCGCTCCTATACCTTAGCACTTTTTCTTGTGATGTTAGTTTTAATTGTTTTTATGTCCCTTGTTTCTCCTCATTTTTTGACATGGGAAAATTTTAAAAACGTTCTAAATCAATCCTCTATCTACTTATTTTTAGTCGTGGGGATGGCATATGTAATTGCTGCGGGAGAAATTGACCTTTCGGTCGGAGCAATTATTGCGTTCGAAGGTATGATTATGTCAAATCTGTATTATGTCGGCGTTCCAGCCCTACTGTGCCTTATAGCTGGTATTATTTCGTCAGTTCTTATAGGCATATTAAACGGATGGTTAGTAGCAGAGTTTAGAATTAACTCTTTCATTGTTACCTTGTGTAGTATGACGGTGATGCGCGGAATAGTTCTACTAGTAATGAGCGCCAGAACTAAATTCGGATTTGGTCCGGTCTTTGCTTTTTTGGGATCCGGCCAAATAGGAGTAATCAATATACCTATCTTGATGGCACTAACAGTAGTCTTCATCAGTGATTTTATTATGCGTAGGACCCGCTATGGATTATATACTCTCTTTATGGGATCAAATGAAATCGCGCTTTCTAGAGCAGGGATAAATACGAAACGTCATAAAATTTCGATTTTTGCTTTTTCCGGATTGTTAGCAGCTTTTGCTGGAATCTTAGTGATGGGTAGATTGAATTCGGCAGAACCTCTGGCTGGATCCGGATATGAAATGGACGCAATTGCTGCTGTAATCCTTGGGGGTACCGCTCTAGAAGGAGGCAAAGGCAGCATTACCGGCCCTTTTATTGCTTGTATCATCCTAAATATAATTAAAGATGGATTAACTTTACTGGGAATATCTACACATTATCAGGAAATTTTTACAGGTGTAATCATTATTTTATCGGTTTTAGTCTCAGGTAGAGAAAATAGACGAAAGAGTGAAGTATAAGGCTTCAAAGTATGCTTTTTGTCAATATCAAGTATAAAAAATGACACAAGAGACACATCTTAGTACGTTCAAGTCCATACGTCAATTCTTGCGTATAAAAAATTCATTTTATCGGTTTTGAGAATGTCTAGATTGTTCTTGACATTCTTAAAATATATTAGCATTGTTATTATTTTATAAAAGGAGACAGGAGGAAAAAATGAAAAGAAAAAGTATCCTTGTAACAACAATGTGTCTCATGACTCTTCTCATGATGACCCTATTGACCGCATGTAGTACAGATGAACCTGACGCTGTAGATAACAAAGAGGAGAAACAGACAGAGTTCACTCAGGCGCAAGCAACTTTAGATGAAAATTTGAAAGCGGATGAGATTGATAAGGATCAATGCAAGGGAGAAGACTATGGTCTCATTCTAAGCTCTTTAAGCAATGAGTTTTGGCAAACAGAAAGAGAAGGCGCCGAGGCGGCGGCAAAGGATTATGGTGTCAATCTGGACGTTCAGGCAACAGATAACGACACAGATTTTACCGGCCAATTAGATATTATGGACATCATGGTTACCAAAAACTATAAAGCTATCGCCGTTTCACCTTTATCTGAAACAAACCTTGTAAACGGCATCGCAAACGCAAACAAAAAAGGTACAAAGGTTATTCTAAGTGGTACGCTTCAAAATGAAGATGCCATGAAATCGGCAAATGCCAAAGTAGACGGAATTATGGAAATGGACTTCTATAAACAAGGGGTAATGGCAGGTGAATTTGCCGCTGAAAAATGTAACAATAAGGGACAGGTCGCAATCATCGCCGGTACTGAAGGAGCAACTCAATCTGACGGTAGAAGAGATGGAGCCAAGGAAGTTTTCGAAAAAGCAGACATGGACATCGTTGCAATTCAACAATGCGATTTTGATTCACAAAAAGCATACGATGCTACAAAACAAATTATGCAAGCAAATCCGGAAATTGTTGCCATCACCTGCGGAAATGACGACATGGCAATGGGAGTTGTAAAAGCTCTACAAGAGTTGGATAAAAAAGATCAGGTAACGGTTGTAGGTAACGACTTTACCACTCAAGCAAAAGAAGCTATTAAAGACGGCTCTCTCGACGCCTCCGTCGCAATGTCACCCTATCTCGGTGGTCGAGCCGCAATGATCACGATGATTCGGGCAGCTCAAGGTAAAGAAATCGGTACAGTCAGCTCTTACGTACCGATGCTACTTGTAAGTAAAGACAATGTAAAAGATATGGAGGATTGGAGATAATTCTCCATAGGCTTCAATTCAGTAGACACTCGTTATTACAAAATGACTAAATAACCGTCTATACACTAACCCTCAAAGATTGGATTTCTTGATCTAACCTTTGAGGGTCTTTTAATGGCTAAGAACAGTTATGAGTTAAAAAAGTACACTATCGAAGAGCACTTGTTTGGAAGTAATAAAATGTCATTAAAAAATACCAAATGGAGAAATCTATACCGACTATAAAACCGAAGAATATATAGCAAAATCGAGTAAGCGGAAAGCTCATTCGATTAAGTACAACTTTATAGGATCACTCTATATCTTCTAATCCAAGGATTTTTAATACAACAAAAAATCTGAGCAGATATCTCCTTAATACTCTCACATTTACACTCTTATTTTCTCATGTTGGCAATAATATGCTCAATTTTCTTAATATTCGCAATCAATCCTTCGAGCTGTAAAATCGAGGAATAGCCATCTGTTATAGAATCGAGTGCCCCATTTACAGCCGGGTGGAAGTTTGCTCCTTCCTTCTGTTTTTTATATCCTTCCTGAACGGCTCGATGAAGAATATCATAATTTTCTATACGCTCACTCTCGGGTATCTCGTGTATTAAAAGACCATGTGACGATGATAAGAATTCCTCTTTCGTACAGCCTGAAAAGGCTATCTTTTCTCCACAAAAAACATAGCCTGTACTGTAGTTCCGTCCCAAGTCTGTAACGATAACGCCGCGATCTTCAAGCCATCGATACGTTTCTCGTCGATCCAGCATATCTTTCGGACCACAGGAAATAAGTTTCACAGAAAGATTTTCCAACGCCGGCAGATCCGGACAGAGCTCTTCGCCATCAATGGCTCCGATCCCACCCATACCTGCCGTAACGGCATAGGGGATCTTTCTTTCTGCACAAACCCGCATGGTTGCCGAGGCAGTAAGTGCCGCCGAGCGCTTGTCGCGAATAGCATCCTCTAAAGTATCCATGTCGACTCGGTGAATGCTGTCGACATCGACACGAAAATCGAGGTAAGACTCGATATCAGTAATGCGAATTTCTCCCCGATTCAGAAAGACGATATTTTGCTTACGGTCGGGCCAGCGACGAAGAATTTCTTCATTCGAAACGGATCGAATCCCGTGCGTCAAAAGCGCCGTTTCGACCAGGTATCTGTTATTTTTAGTCATCGAAACCTCCTCCATTATCCTGAATAACTAATATAGATGATAAAAATACGGCTGTGTTCATTTTCTTTCTTTGCCTCAAGTTAAGCAACATCTTTTAAGTTACCCTCGAGCTGCGGAGTCCAGACCAGTGAGATTAGCTTTAGTACTTTTCTCGTTAATAGATCAAGAATTTAAGTTTTTAGCGATCACCTCGTACTCTAACTCAAGCTTTTTATTATTCTTTCCCCTGATATTGTTACCCGTATCTTAAAGTACCTCTTCATCATGCTCCGACCTAAAGTAAAACTGAAACATCTTTTTCATTCACCTCAACTTTTTTAATTGAATGCGTTCAACAAATCAATCTACAACGACTTTTCATTATCCTCTTAGAATTTTTCCTTGTCTTTAAATTATCAAAATTTATTGCTTACAGAATTTTATAATATAGCACTATTAACACTTTTCTCGCCTCAGTTTTATCTCGAATTATTTAGCGTATTCGAGCAAAACCAATGCTTTTGAACAATTTGTTCATTGTCTACTCTATTATAGAGTTTCACATATACAGGAGATTTTTCTTACTATGTTCTTATCACAAGTGATTGAGTATTGCACGGTAAACAAAGTCCATATAAGAAGTTCTTTTAGACTATAGTAAGCTGACGATCTATTCTATGTTGACTTTATTACTACTTCTACTGCTTCAGATTAATGTAAGCTAATCTCCATATAGCATCTTAGCAACTCACGCTCTCTTAATACATTTTAGAAAGATGATTAAGTATTTTTTCTGATAGATTAGTTAATTGATGACATTATTCTACAAAAAATGGTAACTTTTTTTGTTGCACTTATATTTTAAATTCAAACCATTAAAAAAGCGACCTCCTGAGAGATCGCTTCGTTTGGCGGAGCGGGTGGGATTCGAACCCACGTGCCCGTGAAGGCAAACTGATTTCGAGTCAGCCCCGTTATGACCACTTCGATACCGCTCCAAGACATATTAAATTAACATGTCTATTATACAGGATTTTAACTTTTTTTCAAAGTCGATTTTTGCCTGTGCTGGAAGTGCCTGTACTGGAAGTGCAGGTACTTTTAGTACTTCACATAATTCAGAGGATTTTGCGCCTTGCCTCCTACACGCACTTCAAAGTGTAAATGGGGGCCGGTGCTGCGTCCGGTGCTGCCCATTTTTGCAATGGATTGGCCTTGCTCTACGGTTTGGCCTACCTTGACATCGATGCGACTCAAGTGAGCGTAGCGGGTGCTCGTGCCGTTTTGGTGATCGATTATAACAAGGTTTCCGTAGCTTCCGGCTCTTCCTGCGCGAGTCACGACGCCGCCGTCTGCCGCTTTAATATCGGTACCCACGCCATTGGCTACGTCGATTCCGTAGTGGAAGCGGCCCCAGCGAGGACCGAAGGGAGAGGTAAGACGACCCACCGTGGGATTGATGAATTTACCCGTAGCGAGGCTGTCTTTTGTACCTACGCGGACGATTTCGCTGACAGCTTCGCGGCTCATACGGCTTCCCTCTACAATGGAGGAGAGGGTTTGACCGTTTTTACTTTGAATACGCACGCTGGTTTCTTTTTGGCCTGCTACGCCTTTGCGTTCTACCTCGCGCTGGGTCTTGATCATGTTGTTATCATCTTTTGTTACGGTTTGGAAGGGTACATCTTCCACATTGACGATGACTTCATCTAAGCTTACTTCGATCAAGGGCGCATTTTGTAATACGTGAAGTTGGCTGCCCTTGGTCACCGGATCTTCCCAGTTCGGGTTTAGGGATTTAATCTCTTCCATTGTCATGTCGAAGCGTTTAGCGATGGATTCTAAAGATTCCGTCTTCTCCGCAACATAGACCACTTCTTGTTTACCGCCTTCGGTGAGAAGCTTAAAGGCGTCGTCAACAGTTAAAAAGCCTTCTTCGGTTTTATCCGTTTTCTTTACGGAGAGGGAGGGCTCGATGGTCATGGATGTAATTTTTGAGTTTTCCGCTTTGAAGTGATTTTGTAACTTTTGGATTAAAGCATCGTAGCTCGCTGCATTTTCCAATTGACAGAGGGCTTTATCACCTAAGTAGAGCTCAACTCTTTCCGCCTTTTTTTCGCTTTGTTGCGCTTCCACTTTTGCGGGAGCAGGCGCCGCATTTTCTGCGGTTTCAGCGTTTACTATGGTATGTACGCCGCCGAATGCAAGGGTTGTTGCTAAAGTTAGTGTTAATACTGAGTTTCTGATAGTGTTCAAACAATTGCCTACTTTCTAATTTTCTGTATTTCGGTTCAGCTTTTAAGCCGTTAAAGTTCGTAACTTTTTTGTAACTCTTTCAGAGCACGAGAAGTATTATAACAAATGAATCGCGACATAATATATCGCTTATGCTACATAATGATTACAATTAAATTACAAATAGACAATAAAAAAGCGAAGGTCGAGCCTTCGCTTTGACAGTATTTTACATAGTTTTTAAATAGCGCAGGGACTGTAGCCGCAATCTTGACATTCGGCGCAGCCACCGGTGTGGTTCATTTTGCCGCCGCACATGGGGCAAGTATCGGGATCGTCGGTCATTTGTTTGGCGATTTCCCGGTTCAGCTCATCTTGTAACTCTTTAATACGGCTGCCTTTGTCGCTCTTTGAAGTGGTTAAGATACCGCTTCTGGCGCAGCCGTCACGATAAATGGTAATGCCTTTAAGACCCATTTTCCACGCGTAGACGTAAAGGTCTTCCACTTCTTCCACACTAAATTCGTTGGGAACATTCACTGTGGAGGAGATGGAGGCGTCGATATAGTTTTGCCATGCAGACTGCACGCGGATTCTCGCCTTGTAATCCAAGTTCGATGTAGTAATGACAAAATCCGGTAAATCTTCTTCTCTCGTAATATTACGAGCTTCCATTAAGTCGCGGATAATATCTGTGTAGACCGTGTAATAGGTGTCTTCGTCGTGGAGAGATTCAGATTTACGAATATAGCTGATTTGGAAGATGGGCTCTACGCCATTGCTGCATCCGATTAGGGTGGAGATGGATCCCGTGGGAGCGATGGTTAAAAGTTGTGAATTTCTGAGACCATGTTTTTTAATCAGCTCCAATACGTCATCGTCAGCGTTTTCTTTAATGAAGGGAGACGCCAATACTTTTTCCGCGCGGTAACGGGGGAAGGGCCCGTCTTTTTCCGCGAGAAGAGCAGAGGTGCGAAGGGCTTCGTTGACGAGCACGTGGCCGATCTTATGAATTAATTCGATGGATTCATCACTTCCGTAGGCGATGCCCATTTTAATAAACATATCGGCAAGGCCCATGATCCCGAGGCCGATTTGGCGCAGTTCTTTTGAAAGTTCCCGCTGTTGTTTTAAGGGGTGAAGGGTCATGTTTTCATCTAATACGTCGTTTAAATAGATGACCCCTTCTTTTACCAAGGTTTTGAATCCTTCGTAATCGAAGCTTGCGTCGTCTGTAAATGGATTTTTTACAAATTTCCCCAGATTGATACTGGAAAGATTACAGGATCCGAAGGCGGGAAGGGGTTCTTCCGCACAGGGGTTGACGCCGGCGTATTCGAAGGTTTCGTCTTCACTCATTATATGCCAGGAGTTAATGCGATCTTTAAAGAGCACGCCGGGCTCTGCCATATTCCAGTTGTTGTAAGCCAAGCGGTTCATCATGTCCCGTGCGCTGACCTGTTTTCTAATTTTTTCTCCGGTAGCCTCTACATCAAATGCCAGCGTAAAGTCTTCGTCTTTTTCGTAAGCTTTAAAAAATTCGTCGCTGCAGTTCACGGAAATATTGGCGCTGGTTACCTTATCCAGATCATTTTTAACGTCGATAAAGTCCATAATGTCCGGATGGGAGGCGTCCATATTGAGCATAAGAGCACCACGGCGCCCCCGCATGCCGATAAGACCCGTGGTTAAAGAATAGAGGTCCATAAAGCTTACGGCTCCCGTGGTGGTGGAGGCGGCGTTGTTGACCTTGGCGCCTTTCGGGCGAAGTTTATTTAAGGTCAAGCCCACGCCGCCGCCGTAGCTGTAGGTTCTCGCCATCCACTTGGCGGTGTCATAAATAGATTCGATATTATCTTCTACTTGAGGCATGACATAGCAGTTGGAGAGGGTGATCTTTTTCCCGTAATGTTGAAGACCTCTTCCCGCTAAAATACGTCCCGCCGGCATAAAGCCTTTGTCCGCAATGGCTTTTTTAATGGCCGATTGCCCGCCGCTTACACGCTCTAAAAAACCTTCGAAGTTTTCCGAACGGAAACGATATTTCTTTTCGTAAATATCTCGTTGAAGATCGGTCATGTCCCAGCCGTGTTCTCTTAAACGGGTGCGTTCTTCGCGGTAGAGAATGTATTTCTTCGCCGTCTCAGGATCCCGTTTCATAAGAGAAACTTCTACAGAGTCTTGAATGTCCTCAATATCAATGATCTCTCCATTTAAAGAAGATTCCACATCCTCAACAACCGCTTTTGAAATTTCGTGGTCCACGCCTTTAGTCGTCTCCGCCATAGCCTTTTCCACAGCTATAATGATTTTCTCGCCGTCGTAGGGTACGACGCCTCCGTTTCTCTTTTTAACTTCCATATTATCTCCTTACTCCATTTTCCTATAGCTTATCCACAAGATATCAACATCTTGTGGTTAATTTAATTTTTACACCTATATATGGTGTCTTCCCTCCTATGTTACGCCATGGACCATCATTTTTCAATTAAAAAAGGCGGCCCGGGCCACCTTTTTATTCGTCGAAGCGCTCCAAGTGGTAGCGCTCTATGGTTTTAAGAAGTATCTCCCCGTAGCGAGGATTGGTACTGTAACCCGCCGGATGGAGGGCCTCGGCATAGGCTTCCTTTGTCTTCGCCTCCCGCACGTTTTCGTAGCGGGGAGCCTTGGCAATAAGCTTGCCGTAGTCGTAAAAGCTCTCCCTCGGTGAGTCGTAGGTTCTGAAACCGTCATTTACCTTTTCTTCCCGATCGGCTACAAATTCTGTCGTGGGGAGGGTGACGGCCCCCTTCCCCTCTCCCTTTATGCCGAAATAGTTATTGTACTCTTTTGAAAGCTGACTCTCGCCGAAATTCGACTCCACCGCCGCCTGAGCCAGGATCACCGAGGGAAATAAATCGTAGCGCTTCCCCACCTCCTGAGCCAGGGGTCCGTAGGTCTCAAAGAAGGTTTCCTGCGAATGGACCTCTTTAGGATCCGGATTATAACGGGGATGAAAAAGCCAAAATACAGCGAGAACAAAGAGGGCGAGGAAGATTAACGAGCCCCGACGCTTGGAGAGGGAATTTTTTCTCCTCTTTCTGTTCATTTATTCCACCTCGATAATGGTAGAGAGGTCATCTTTAGCGTAGAAAACATTTTGTCCCGTCGCCGTCATAATAATGACCACAAGGGGCATCAAATAGTTAAATATAGCGAAGGGGGCGTAGGCCATCGGCGCTACGTGCAAGACGCTCTTCATGTAAACGCCGCAGGTATTCCACGGCACGAGGGCGCTCGTTACCGTACCCGAAGATTCAAGAGTTGAAGAGAGCATCTTCGGGTGAAGTCCCCGACGGCGGTATTCCGGCGCAAACATGCGACCCGGCACCACAAGGGAGATATATTGCTCCGGCATGGTCATATTGGATAAGAGACAAGACGCAAGCGTCGCCACTACAAGGCCTGTAATCGAACGGATGCCCTTTACTACCGAATGAACGATGACCTCCATCTGGCCGGTACGCTCGGCGATGCCACCGAACATCATGGCGATTAAGGTCAGGGAAACGGACTGCATCATATTCATGAGACCTCCGGCGGTGAGAAGCTTATCTAAACCTTCCATACCTGTAGTGGAGACATAGCCGTCCATGCCGCTGCCTAAAATCTCCTTAAAGCCTACAGTAGGTTGAATAATCGGCCCTATCAAGGTGGCCACGGCGATACCCAAGACAATCCCGGGGAGTGCCGGCATCTTAAAGGCGATGGTGACGATGACCACAACAGGCGGCAGAAGCAAGATAGGGCTTATGACGAAAGCATCGCTTAGACCCGATTGCAACTCTTTAATCCCCGACACGTCGGCCATACCGATTTGTGAGCTGTAATGGCGTGTCAAGAAGGCGAAGATAATTAAAGTAATGATGTAAGTAATCAGAGTAGGCTTCACCATCGCCTTTACGTGGGTAAAGACATCGGTCCCCGCCATAGCAGGCGCAAGGTTTGTCGTATCGGAGAGGGGGCTCATTTTATCGCCGAAATAAGCACCCGAAAGAATGGCCCCTGCCGTTACGGGAGCGGGAATATTTAAACCTTGAGCTATCCCCATAAGGGCGATCCCCATAGTAGCCGCCGTCCCCCAGCTGCTTCCCGTGGCAAGGGAGGTTATGGAACAAATAAGGCAGGAGGCTACGAGAAAAATAGAGGGCTTCAAAATATTAAGACCATAGTAGATCATGGAAGGCACGACCCCTGTGGCGATCCAGACACCTACTAAGATTCCGATAGTAATCAAAATCATCACCGAGGGAAGCGCCTGTGAAATTCCCTTTACCATGGCCTTTTCAATATCGTCCCAACTGTAGCCGATAAACATAGCCATTAAAGCGGCGAAAATTACGCCGATAAACATAGGGATGTGGGGATCGATCTCAAAGACCAAGATACTCACACACATGATAAGTACAAGCCCTAAAAAGACGATAAGCGCTTCCGCAAGGGTCGCTTTTCTAGGCTCGACATTTTTTTTCATCATCTTCTCCTTTATTCGCTTTATTACATTATTAGAATAGCGTTATTGATTTTATATTATAATCTATCTTTTCGTTTTCATCACGGAAATTCTAGGAACTAAAGTAAGAAAAATCTTAAGAACTCTCTAAAATGAACGAATCATTCTTATTTTACCATACCTCTTTTTTTGTGTTTCTTTTCAATAAAAAACCCGCCGAAGCGGGTTGGAGTTGCTTTTACTAGAAAATACCGGTTTCTTTATGTTGATCCCGAGTTTTGCCGATACCCATTTTTCCTAGGACCCAGCCCACTGCAAAACAGATAAGGGAGGGTACGAACCAGGTAAAGCCGAATTGACCTAAGGGTAGACCTTGAATGGTTTCAACCATACTGTCCAATCCTACCATGCCGCCGATAGTTTCGATAATGGCGACGACTAATACGCCGGCTACCATGAGAATAAAGGCCATATCGTATTGAATATGTTTTTCAAACATCATGTAGAATACGAGAGCGATGATAACCGGGTAGACAATGGTTAAAACCGGTCCTGCCAAGGCGATAATGGCATCAACGCCGAATAGGGATAAAGCGAAGCTGATTAAGGTTACGACGATGACGGTGTGTTCGTATTTGATCTTACCGCCGGAAATATCGGCGAAGAAATTACCGGCTGCAGAGATCAAACCGACAGCTGTGGTCATACATGCCAAGGTTACGGCGACAGCAAGGGCAAACTTACCGAAGTTACCGAACAACATGCCGACGAGACCGACGAGGATTTCTACACGGGAATTATCTTGTGTATAAAGCGTGCTGCCTTGTGCACCTAAATAGGTGAGACCGCCATAGACGATAGCCAAAGCGACGAAGCATACGATGCCGACTTTTATAATAAAGGATTTGCGCTCCTTGTCGCTGACTTCGCCGTAGCCCTTACGAACCAAATCCGCCACGACTATCCCTGTAAACAGAGGAGCAGCTAAAGCGTCCAGCGTTTGATACCCTTCGTAGAAACCTTTTACGAAGAATCCGCCTTCGTGGGGAACGGGTACGATTTCGCCTACAGGTGCGATAATTGCCTTAACGATAATAAGTGCTAAGAAGATTAATAGCGCAGGAGTTATGTACTTTCCGATAATATCGACGACACCGCTTTCTTTATAAGAGAGGGCAAAGGCTATAGCAAAGAAGATTAACGATGTTACGAATATGGGAGCGTTGGGCAAGAAGGGTTGAACGCCGACTTCGTGTGTGGTAGCGGCAGTTCTGGGAATAGCGAAAGCCGGTCCGATACAGATAATGGCAATGAGGGATAAGAGCTTCGAAAAACCGGGGCTCACTCGTTTACCTAAGTCGACGGCGCGACCGCCTGCAAATGCCGTAATAAAGACAGTAACGATGGGGATAACCGGGTCGGCGAGCAAAAAGCCCAGCATAACGGCGAACCAACCGTCTCCGGCTCCGACACCAAGATAGGGTGGGAAAATTAAGTTACCTGCGCCGAAGAAAATAGCAAACAACGCAAGGCCACTGACAAAAATATCTTGTGTTTTTTTATTCATAAAATCAACTCCTTTGAAAAATTTAGTGTATATATTGCTCTTGCACAACATTATACACAAAGACACCGTATTTTTAAACTAAATATTTCAACTAGAGAAAAGAAACTATATTTTATTGTGTATACAAAATTAATTTGAATCCTATGATTCCAAAACTTTAAAATTTACATTTTAAGTTCGGAAAATAACAATAAAATCGAAATTTTAAAATAGGGTTTTCGCTTTATACACATTTCTAAAGCGGAAAGTTTAAAATAATAGATAGGCAATAAAAAAAGCATTTCCGAAGAAATGCTTCTTTTATTAAAGTGCAGGTTGAATATCGTGATCACTTCGAACTTTTCCGTAACCCATTTTACCGATAACAGTTCCGATAATAGCGCAGACAATGCCGGGAACGAGCCAGCTGAAGCCGAATTCAGCTAAGGGCATCTTATCGATAAAGCCGGCAATTCCTGCCAATGCACCGGTATTAGTGTAAACGGTGGAGATCGTCGCTGCTACAAGCGTACCTACCGCCATACCGATGATGGTGCCGTCGTATTTAAGTTTACGATCAAATATCATAATGAGGGACATGGCGATAAGGGCGGGATAGGCGATATCCAATACCGGACCTGCCAAGCTGATAATGCCTTCGACGCCGACGAGGGACAGTGTAAAGCTTACGGCAATACTGCAGCAGACGATGATTTCATATTTCCACTTGCCGTTAGATACGGAGTTAAAGAAGTTGCCCGCTGCGGAAGTTAAACCTACCGATGTGGTTAAGCAGGCGAGACTGACGGCGATACCTAAGGCTACTTTACCCCATTTGCCGAGCAAGAGACCTACTACACCGACCAAGATTTCGACGCGGGTAGCATCTTCCGGGAAGTGAGGACCGGCTTGTGCGCCGACATAGGCGAGGCCGCCGTAGATAAAAATAATCAACACGAGGGCGATCACCGAAACGGCGATAATCATCTGTTTTTTTACATTTGCCGGCGCATCGCCGTAACCCTTACGGAGCAGGTCACCCGTAACGATGGCGGTACAGAGAAGGGATACCATGGCATCCATTGTTTGATAACCTTCTTTGACGCCCAGCGTAAAGTGGCCGCCGGGAGCTACGTCAAGAGGTACGCCTACGGGATTAACCGCCGCTTTAATAATGATAATACCTAAGAATAATAATAAGACCGGTGTAATGTATTGACCGATAATATCGACAACACCCGTCTCTTTAATACAGAGGGCGAGGGAGATAGAGAAGAATACCGCCGATACGATCCAAATGGGAAGGTCCGGGAAGAAAGGTAAAAATGCTACCTCGTAAGTAGTGGCTGCAGTTCTCGGGATAGCGAATACGGGGCCGACACTGATCATGGCCGTAGCCGCTAAAATAACTGCGAAGGGATAGTTTACGCGGCGGCCCAGATGGACGGCTTTACCCCCTGCGAAGATGGTAACGAGCAAAGTAATAATAGGAATGATGGGGTCTGTCAAAAGGAAACCTGCCGTTACAGCTTTCCATTGATTTCCTGCGTGGAATCCAAGATATGGCGGGAAGATAAGGTTGCCTGCGCCGAAGAAAATGGCGAACAGAGCAAAACCCACGACGATCATATCTTTGATCTTTTTATTTTTCATTAGATTCTCTCCTTACTAAATAATACATGATTAATTATACAGAATACTGAAGAAGAACTCTATAAATTTAGAAAATACAATGGATTCATCGGGAAAAAGGTTCAATATCGGAAAATTTTACATTTTAAATACAAAATAATAAAAAAAGATAGAAAGTTATTTGTTTAGCAACCTTCTATCTTTTGTATATTGAATTTAATATTGTCTATTTTTTTATTCTACACCTTCCTTGGCGACCAAGACAATGGCATCGTGTTCCATTAAGAGTTCACCCTCTTCATCTCGAATAAAGACATCCAAGTGAACCACACCGTAGTTTCCATGGCTTTTAATTTCGATTTTATCTACAACGAGGGTTGTATAGAGCATCACATGGGGATAGACGGGCTTTACCCAACGAAGGTGATCCATGCCGATACCGGCCACCACGCCTCCTTCGTCGAGCTTGGTGTGTACCCACTTTCCCCAGCAGGCGTAAAAGGTATGGAAGCCCGAGGCGATAATGCCGCCGAAACGACTTTTTGCCGCCGCCTCCGGATCTACGTGAATGGGACGAGGGTCATGGACTTTTGCAAAGGTAATAATTTCCTGTTCTGTAAACGAAATGGGACTCAGTTGAAAGGTAAGGCCCTCTACATAATCATCTAAATACATAGCTCCTCCTTAGCGAGACGAGGTAATGGTGCCGCCGCCGATAACTTTATCCCCGTCGTAGCAGACGACAGCCTGACCGGAGGCGATGGCACCGTGGGGCATATTGAAATCGACGGTAATTTTTCCGTCACCGTGATCTGTAAGGGTGGCGGGAGTTTCTTTTCCGTGGTAACGGGTTCTCGCCGTAACCTTCATCTTCTCTCTTCTCTCTACGCTGATCCAGTTAAAATCCATGGCTTCTAAGCTGTCCTTTTCAAGCCCTTCTTTCGGTCCGACGACCACCTGATTTTTCTCCATGTCTTTATCAAGAACATAGACCGGGTGTCCCGCCGCCACACCGAGCCCCTTTCTCTGGCCGATGGTATAGCCTACAGCACCGTCGTGGCGTCCGAGAACTTTTCCGGATCCGTCGACGATGTCTCCGTCCGGGTAGGTCTTATCTTGGAAGCGCTCCAAAAATCCCTTATAATCCCCGTCGGGAACGAAGCAAATATCTTGAGAGTCGTGTTTTTTAGCGTTGATAAGACCTGCCTCCTCGGCGATCCGGCGCACCTCTTCTTTTTCCAAATCTCCCAAGGGGAAGAGGGTGTGGGCCAGCTGATCTTGAGTAAGACTGTAGAGCACATAAGATTGATCCTTTTTCGGATCCGGTCCCTTTAAAAGAGTGTAGCGCTCGTTTTCTTTATCGTATTTAATGCGGGCGTAATGGCCTGTGGCGATGTAATCGCAATCCAGATCCTTCGCCCGTTGATAGAGATCGTTAAATTTTAAAAAGCGGTTGCAGTCGATACAGGGATTGGGGGTCCAACCCTTTTCGTAGTAATCGATAAACTTTTCGATAACCTCTTCCTGAAAACGCTCGGAAAAATCATAGACGAAGTAATCCATACCGAGCTTTGCCGCCACCATGCGGGCGTCATCGATATCGTCTAAGGAACAGCAGGTATGTCCCGTGTTTTGCACCGTTTCGTTTTCGTAAAGTTTCATGGTGACGCCGATGCATTCGTGTCCCTGCTTTTTTAATAAATAGGCTGCGACGGAACTGTCCACCCCGCCACTCATGGCTACTAATACGCGACTCACTGTCTCTTCCTTTCTAAAATGTCCTCTAATGCCTCCAGGAATTTTTCCACATCCTCCATGGTATTTTCCGGTCCGAAGGAAATCCGAAGGGGCGCCTTGCCCTTTTCATCGATTCCCATGGCGGAAAGCACGTGGCTTGCCGTGGAGGCGCCGGCTTGGCAGGCGCTCCCTCCGCTTGCGGCGATGTTTTTTCTGTCTAATTGAAATAATAACACATCCCTCTCCATTCCATCGACCATGGCGTGGACAATTCTCGGATCCGCCCCATCTACTGTAAGGTGAACCCCTTTCATAGATTCCAGTCCCTTTCTGCAAACTGCGGATAAAGCGGCAATATGTTTTGATGTAGCTTCCCGCTCACGTTCTGCGAGTTTTAAAGCTTCCACCATGCCGATAATCGAGGGAATATTTTCCGTGCCGCTGCGCATACCTCGCTCCTGGCCGCCGCCTAAGGTAAAGGGGTGAAGTTCTTGTTTCGCGATTAAAATGCCTACACCTTTGGGACCGTAAAATTTATGGCCGCTTATAGCGATAAAATCCCCGGAGTAATCTTTTACAGGCAAGTGTCCCGCCGCCTGCACACCGTCTACATGAAGGGGCACTCGACCTTTTAACCCCTCTTGAATGGCTTCAATGGGCTGAATAGAGCCCACTTCATTGTTAACCGCCATCACGGAGACGAGAAAGGTATCGTCCCTTACGGCAGCCAAAACCTTTTCTGCGGAGACAAGGCCGTTTTTGTCGGGCTTGATATAGCTTACCTCTACCCCTAAGCTTTCCAAGTACTTCACCGTCTCCAAAACCGCCTCATGTTCGATGGCGGTAGTGACCATATGGCCCGGAGAGATCTTGCTATTTTTATAACTGCTCAATATAGCCATATTGTCCGCTTCCGTTCCGGAGGAGGTGAAGTACACCTCTTTCATCGTAACGCCGAAAAGAGTGGCCACCTCGAGCCTTGCGGTTTCCAATGCATTTTTCGCCGCCCGTCCCGCTCCGTGTTGACTGGAGGGATTGCCGTAAGTTTCTGTAAAATAAGGCAACATGGTATCCAGTGCTTCTTTTCGCAAAGGACAGGTCGCCGCGTGGTCGAGGTAAATCATAGGTCTCCTTTCAATAAAACAGCTTCCCGAAGGAAGCCGTCTTTAACGATACGCCGAAGCTTGTTCTTTAATACGCTGATCAACTCGCCGGCTCTCGTTGATCTTTCGAATGGTTTTTTTGTGAACGCTCCTCTCCAATCCGCCCTCCCTTAAAAGAGAGAGCACTTCTTCCGGGGCATAGAGCACGGCCTCTGCGAAAAACCAGCCGAGAGCCATTTGTACATAGTAATGATCACTTGTAATATCTTTCAAGCGGTTTATAGCGCCTAAGGTATCTTCCTCAATATGGCGAAGGGTAAGGACGATGCCGAGGCGGGATACATAGGGCCTGGGGTCTTCACTTAATTCCAGATATTCTCCCATTAAGGACGGATCTCCGTAAAAGGATTTGGGGTCCAAACTGTCCACTACTGCCCAATTATCTAAATAAGGTAGAAAATTCCGGATGACCTCCATGGCCTCCTTTCGATTTAAACGATTGATCACGAAATCGTGGAGCATATCCTCTTCATAGTAGAGATGAGGCAGTTGATCTAAATAATCTTTCGGAAGATCCTTCGCCATCTTGCGAAGTACAGGTACCTTCACTCCTAAAATCCGCTCGGGCTCCACCGTAGGAAGGAGTTTTTGCATAAAATCCCTATGGCGTTCCGTGCTCGCCTCTTCTAGTCGTTTACGAAGGCTCTCCATCAGGATGCGGCCTTATAGACAACATAGATTAAGACGATAATGCCTAAAATAACCCAGAGGATTTTGTTCGACTTTTGTTTTTTGGGCGTCGACACCTTCTTAGAAGGCTTTTGAACTTTCTCCGGTTTCACTTCTTTCTTTTCCGGCTTCGGTTTTACTTCAGACGTTGCCGCAGTTTTCGGTTCGGTCTCCATTTTTCGAGACTTGACCTCCGATTCTTTAACAGGCTTTTTCTCTTCAACCTTTACCTTATCTCCTGCCGATGCCTTTTGAAGATCTTTTTCGACACTGTCCGCCGGTTGGATGACCTC
>QWCK01001153.1_pt1 | contig 40620 bp, 65 predicted proteins | sample 1972571 | NCBI WGS metagenome assembly QWCK01 (sample SAMN09866710, study PRJNA288562) | Human gut metagenome isolate term2_stool, whole genome shotgun sequencing... | isolation source: gut | host: Homo sapiens | place: USA: California | reverse complement strand
TGGCGGAGGTAGGGGGAATAAACGCCATCCCCGTCACTAACTGCGCAAACGCAGGAAAATAGGTAGTTTGTACTATTACAGTACTATATAGGAAAACAGCCCCGCCGGCCTTTATGGGTCAGCGGGGCTTTAGTTTTAGTGTGTATCCGCACCCCGATTATTGGGATAGTCAGCGATTGCAAGCCGTATCGGCTAGGGTCGCCGGCTCTTTGGCGGTGATTAATGCCTAGGCACTTTAATAATATCAGAGGTTAAGCCGGGTAGGTGGGTTATTCTTACGCGTACTCAATCTGCACATCTCTACCTGCCAGCTCGCAAGATACGGCTAATATGCCTGCCATTGCGGCGGCCTCTACCGGGGACAGGTCTTTAAGCCCGCTCGCTTCTAGCTGCGAGGGAGTACGCGAGAGCGTGAGTTTTACGGGGGTTCCTACTATATCCAGATCGGACACATCTAAGGCGGTCTCTACGCGTTTTAGCATAATTTCCCATTTTTTGGTTAGCCAGGCAGCAGCAAAGGGCGGGACGCTTGCGTCTGGTTTTTGCCATAGTTGGACGGATCGCAGATTAACATGTAGCTCGTCGGCGCATGCCCGGTTTGATAGTCCTAGGGCTTGTCTGTAGACGCGAAATTGTGCTGGTGTCATGTGCTTATACTACCAACTCTAGTAGATGTGACGCAGATTATATTATATAGGTTAGGTGTTGGCGGTTGGCTATGATACAATAAAGGTGTAATCAAAAGAAAGCGAAAATAGTTCGCTTGGATTGAAAGGATTAGAAATGAACAAGCAATTTTTAGCAGAGACTCTAACCGATAAAGCCGAAGACGCCGAGGATATCTGGCCTACGACTAATGAAGGAAACCCTGGATACTCTAACGGGGCTGGCGTGCAAGAAAAAGAGTTGACTAGTGAACTTGCCGATGGTGACAGCGACGAGGACACAGCTATCAGCGACGCAATCACAACTATTTTTACCCGCTTCGATAAAGCCCTTAACGCCACATTCCCTGATGGTATTGCGGATGAGGTTTACTGTGACCTGTGCGACTGGCTAAAAGACAATCTAGTAGCTTTTGGCGAATCCAGGCAGCAGTTAAAATGCGACGAGATCATCTGGGAAATCCGATATGAACTCGAAAATGTTTCTGCCCCTGAGGAACTCCTAAGAAATCTTGAGCGCTACGCTATTTGGGCAAGCCGGGACGAGGAACGCGTAAACGATTGGGGAAGCTCTTTCGGGTGGATTTACGACAGCTCTAGCGAGGCATACGACGGTTTAGTATCGTCTCTGGAGTTTGGTGAGTTTTTAGAAAGCGAATTTGATATTGACGGAGTCCTGGAGGAGGGTCTCGGTTATAACGCGTGCTGCGGGTATTATTACGAAAAACGCGCGGATGCACTCGATGAGCTAATGCCTAAATATGATCGCAGCTCCAACCGTTACGACACTTTCAAGGACGCGAAAAAACACGAAATCGAAGAGCTGATCGAGAACTACCCGGATTATTACGATGAGGACTATAAAGATTTAGATATTGACGGAATCGCTCAGCGGCTGATCCTAAAAGATGAAAACGGTAAATTTTATGTTGAGCATCCAGGCAGCAAAGAATATTGGGAAGCGGTGCAGAGGTGAGGAAAAGTGAGTATTGAGCAAGATTTACTAGCAAAAGCGGGCGCGGCGCATCAGCAGGCTGAGGACGCGAAAAAAGCGGCGGATGACGCTATCGCGGCGCGCAATAAGGTTTGGCGTGAGGTTGCAGATCGCGGCGTATCGGCATACGCAATCGCTAAAGCTATTGGCGTATCTGCTACTACTGTGCAGCGAGTGGTGCACGATAGGCGATAACACTAACCCTAACTGTGATGTAGATTACAGGTTAGGAGTTTGTTAGTTTATAGTTGTTTTGGTATACTATAAATGTAATCAAAAGAAAGCGAAATGGTTCGCTTGGATTGAAAGGAAAATAAAATGGAATTCTTCACCACTAAAAAAGACCTCATCGACTACGCCATTCTTCCCGCCATTGAAAACGGGGTCACCACCCGCGATGAGTACGATATAGACGCAATCGCAGACGCAATCAGCGACGTAGACGAAAGAGGGCGCTACTACCAGAAAGTCGACGCAGACGAGTTCTGGGAAATCGTAGCAGCTAACGAAATCTAAATAAGATACCCCCCGCCACCCCGGCGGGGGGAAACTCATATCCCCTTCAACTTGTCGAAATTGTCGACAAGTTCCCCCTATACCACTAGGCGGTTAGCATGACGAAAAAGCTCACGGCGTCGAAAATGCCGCGCCTACGCGATACGCTACAAAAACAATTCGACGACTTTTCCCCGGCAGATTATGCACGCGAGGTCGCAACTTTTGACCCCTCTGACCAGGTCATGGCCAAAACAGTGCGGCCGTTCAATCCGGTCGATACTACTTTATGGTGGGTGCGTCCCGATATGGCGCGCCTAGCATGGGATGCGGCCAAGACCCTCCCAGAAAATACCCGTCTTTTAGAGGCTATCCCTGCCCCGAAAGGCATCCTAGTATGGGAAGGCACCCCGCTAGTGTCTGGCGTGCTTCTCACCTCGAAATACTGGGATGAACAGCGCGATACCCCGATCCACGGGGTTACCTGGGAGGTGACGGCGCGCGGGGTAGAAGTAGGAACTCTAATCTATGATCCCCCCGGCGCGGAAGACCTTTGCTATATGCCTTTTACCGCTTATCTGTACATTGGGCAGCTGAAAAAAGACCTCGAAGCGTACCTAACCGCAACTTTCCTGCTGGCTACTCAGCCCCGTATCGGGCAAATTACCCGGCACGATTCGACACCTAGACGGAGGCGGTATGTCCCTCCCGGTCCCGGCGATATAACTACCGGGGTAAACCTGGTGGCTTTACGGGAAAATGTGGCGCGATTACCCACAGAAGAACTAAGCGAGGGAGAAAAGAAATGGGGTCTTTCGGTGCGTTTCATGGTGCGCGGGCATTGGAGAAATCAAGCCTGCGGGGAGAAACTGGGGCAGCGCCGCCCCGTGTATGTCGCCCCGTATCTGAAAGGACCGGAGGGCGCGCCCCTGAAATCGTCGGAGACGGTTTTTGTGTGGAGACGCTAGACGAGACGGTTCTAATCTCTGAGTTTTTAGCGCCTTACACGGGTAAAACGCTTGAAAGATATTACCGGATTATGCTGGATTTTCTCGGCTGGTGCATCAACGCCCGTATTCACATGCTGGACGTGAACAGGGTTTTTATCGAGCAATACGCAGCGGCGAAAAGAAAAAGCGGGCTATCAAAAAGCACCGTAAGCGGCTATCTAGTCCCTATCTGTGGATTCTATAGATGGGCATTCCAAGAGGGGCTAACCCAAACGGATCACGGGGCATACGTTAGGCGCTATTCCAGGCCGCGCCGCTCACGCCTCAAATGGTATACGCGGGAAGAAGCAAAGCGGATTCTTGCCGCGTCGATCGAGATGGGGAAACCCACAAACGGGCTAATCCACCTGCTTTTGCTAAATGGTTTGCGGCTGGGTGAGACTTTAGCGACGCGGATCGAGCACCTATCCACGATAGACCACATGACCGCGCTCACCCTACCGAACCGAAAAATGGGGGTCATGGATACCGTAACCCTCCCCGCCGCCACCGTCGAAGTTCTTGGCGACTGTATTGGGAAACGCAAGCACGGGCGGATTCTTTTAGACCGTGGTCGTGTCCTCACCCCGTCGCGGGTCTATACGCTATGCAATCAAATGAGTGAGATTTGCGGGCTAGATACGCCTGTAAGACCGCATCAGCTCCGCGCGACATTCGTGACCCTCTCACTAGATGCCGGGGTGCCATATCGGGACGTCATGGCCTCGACGGGGCATGCTGATATGTCGATGGTGGCTTATTATGACAGGGCGCATGCCGCTATTCGTCGGAATGCTTCCCACAGGTTGAGTGATTGGCTAGCTGATTAATCGTCTTGCCGCGGGCTTTGTGTGCGTGTGTGTATGGCGTCCCAGATTTCGCGGTGGTCGCGGTCTGCGTTTTGCTCTGCGTCCTGCATCCTAGTGGTGAGGTTTTCTACTGATTCTCTCAGCTGGTAAATATCGCGGCGGATAAAAGCGGCGCGCTCCCGCGATTCTGCTGCCTGCTGATCCCTCACGCGTTTAAAATCTTCGAGTTCTCCTAAGATTTGCCCTAGCCCGGCGCGCGTGTCATTTTGTCCCAGTAGCATGATCCGTTTATTAGCGTCGATATCATCCCGCAGGTTGGTCTTGTGGGTATTGGTGACTTGGCGGCGGGTGTCTTCGGTGGCTTTTTTGATTTTAGCGAGCACGTAGGTGAGGACACCGACGATGAGGGCGGTTAGGGCGGCGATGACTTCCGGGGCGGTAAAAATCTGGTGCAAAGTGTTTTCCTCCATATATGGGAAAAGCGCCCCGCCCCTCTTGCAGGAAAAAGGGACGGGGCAAGCCTGATAATGGTTTTCGTCTAGGCGTCTGGGTCTAGGCGATGAGCAGGAGCGTAAGAATCGCTACTATCAGGCTCAATAATTCTTTTAGGGGTATGAGCCAAAGCTGCGCCCTGCCCCAATAGAGCTGCTGCGAGCGCGACCCAGAGCGGGGCTAGGGTGTCGGTAATGACCCCGTAGCCACCCAAAATCGCAATAATCGCAATCACCACGCTATACGCCCATGCCCGCACTGTTGGGGTTAGCCATTTAGCAAGCCGGGGCGTGTCGGTGTAGGTGTAGTTTTTATCCATCTTTTTAGCCTCCAAAAATCGTTAAATTAATCGGCCGGTATTTAATGCCCGCTGCCAGGCTTTGACTGACGCATTTCCGAAATAGCCGTCCTGGGTGACGCCTAGACGTCGCTGCATAGCCCTAGAAGTAGCCTTTCCCCAATGCCCATCCTGGCTGACCCCGCAGGCGGCTTGGATTTTACGGACAAGGGTCGAGCCTCCGCGCCCGTACCGCATGACTACTACCGCCCAATGAGCTTTTTTATTGCCTTTCCATTGCCCGGATATATAGCCATCAACCGGGGTTCGTGCGAGTTGCTGGGCGCGGCGGATAGTAGCGCGGCCTGCCCACCCGTCCACGGCGATACCGGAAGCGGCAGGCCGGGTGGTGTATGCGGGGCGACCGTAGCCGACTACGTAGCGCGGGGCGCGGGCACGGCGCAGCACTCTACCACCAGAACGCCCACCAGCGCTGCCGGTGTTGCCGTCGATAGTGACCACGCGGCCGCGGTTCCAGCCTTCAAAAATCCCTACATGCGAAATCCTGCCCAGCCCGAAATCGAAATACACAATATCGCCGGGTGCAAGGCCGCGCGTCCCAGAATGCCACCGGCCACGGTTCTTAAACCAGGCCGCGCCGGTTGGTGTGTAGGAATGTCTAGGGATAATCGCGGTTGCCCCAGCTTGCGCCGCAACCCACGACACAAACATCGCACACCAATAGCCTTTGAGTCCGTACCAGTCGCAAAACTTTCCGCTAGTCGAGGTGGCGGTATAGCCGAGCTGAGAGCGCGCGATTCGTAAAACATCACTTGCGGTCGCCATATTATTCGGCCTCCTCTTCTTGGTCTAGATTCGCCACGGAATCAGGGTCTTGGGGCAAGTCCGCGGCGTTTTCTTCGTCGTCTACGGGTAGCGGGGATGCCTCCAAAAGTTCCGCGCTTTCCTCGCAGCCCTCGCAATTCGCGCAGGGGTCTAGGTTTTCTGGCATGGTTATTTCTCCTTCGGTTTTGGGTATGAAAAAAGCCCCGACACATGCGGGGCGTTAAAAAAGTATTGGGGCTAGTTTTCGGCGAAATAATAGATGCCGTTCACTGGCACCCACGCGCTTTTAGCGTTGTCCTGACCATAGATACATTGCAGCTCGCCATTAGGCAATATTGCGAAAAGGCAATTGCCTTTTTGTGAAGCCAGATTGAACCATTGGCTTCCGCTAGGTCTCCATCCCTCAGGGAGAGGGGACGCAAAAACGTTCATGGACACGGTAGAGCCACACACTAGCATTCCGGTGAAATACACGAGCCGCCCAATCTTTCGGATTCGCAATTTTTCGTCATTTACCGGGTTCTTCCATTGCCCCGCAAACGCAGGGGGCGTTAGTTCTTCCATTGGTAGATCAGCATGAATAATCGGGGGGGGTAGACATTACTAGAGTCCTTTCTATTCGCATTCGTCCGCGTACCAGACAATATCCGGGAAATAAAAATTAGCGACACCGCCGCTATTGGAAATAATCACGATTTGGCCGAGTTTATTGACCAGCATTTGATTAGAGTAGCGGACGTTATTCGTGTAGATAGCCACTCCTACTGTCGAGCAGCCCTCTCTAGGGTTTGGCACGTCGTCAGGCAGGTTTGCGACTATTCGAGCACCGGAGGATTTCATATCATAATTGGTTAGACAAGACCCGGGTATCCGGTACATGTCGCCGCGCTTTTCAACCCGCAAGCCCTTGAAGCCACCGGTCGGTTCTATAAGCTGCCAGGTTTTCTCTGGCTCATGTTTAGCGGTTTGTGCCATGGCGTGGATCAGCGGGGGGGGGGGTTACCATTTTTAGCCTTTCTATTGGAGACGGTTAGGATCAGTCGACAGGGACACGAGCCGCCAACCAATCGTTTGGATAAAACTTTGATCGGAGTTCCCACCTTGATATACGCGCCCCTCGATTATGCCCGTATCGCGCTTGTAAACGGCGGTAGATATTTGGGTGAATCCGCTGGATTCCAGGCAAAAGATTTGGAATGTGAACCCCTCAGGCGCACGGTAGGGTTCTGGCACTTTTATAGTGCCGTTCCAATTGCCAGAATAATTAGCGGTGAGTTTCCACCCGCCGGGGTTCTTAATCGCCCCTGATAGTGGGTATTTTCGCCCGTCAATAATAATAAAAGGCTCCCTAGTCTCCGTGTCCACATGCGCCAACGGTTTAGTCATAATATAACCTCCCTAAATCGTGTTTTATTGCGTGATACGTGTCCAGATCGCGGCACCCATAATCGAGGTACGCACATAATTAGCCGACCGGCTAGCCTGTGCCTGTAACTCGATTTTTAGAGCCGCCGCCCCGGATAGGTTGATTTGTGTCGCTATAGGCATTGCGTAGGTGAGCGCCATATTAGTGCCGCCGCTATCATACGAGAATCCCATACCAGCCTCACCAAAAACCTGGCCGTTAATCAAGATTCGGGCTGCGCCTGTCGGTGCGTCATAGGTAGAAAACCCGAGCCGGGCCGTACCCGTAATAATCAGCAAGGCTTTATCCGGCCACGCTGGGACGGGGACAGACACGGAGCGAATGGTTTTCCAAGTTTTAGACACTGTCGTGGAGCCCTGGGAGGTTGGCGCGCTAATCGGGGTCGCCTCCATCTGCTCTTTTAAGGCCGCGCCCTCAATAATCCCCTTGCCAAGTTTCAGATTCCCGCCCGAAATATTGAGAGTCCCACCATCGGCAATGATGATGTTGCCGCCGTGTCTAACTCTTAGATTCCCCTGGGAAATACTTGCGTTCTCTAGGGTGCGTGTCCCGGTCGTATCAATCGCGGCTTGGATTTCGCGAAATCGGCGTTGCGCGGCATCTATGCCAGACGGTAGCGGAATATTAGACAAGTATTTTCACCCCATCCATAAAGCGAGAGCGGTTATCTCCGCCTGCCCGCGGTCATAAAAAACATAATCTTCCCCGGCTAATGTGTGCTCAAGATCGACCCTTACGGCCTGGCCGGGCGTGACAGGGATAGGCTGGCAGTCCATAGTACCCAAGTGGATCCATGTGAAATCAGCGTAATTGCTGATGAAAGCGGAATATTCCGGGCATGATATGCCGCCGATTACTGAGCGGATTCGTGCTTCTATGTAGTCCGATTCCGCTACATCTAGGGTCACATGCCCTTTATAAAGGCAGACTGCGAAAATGATCCCGGTTTTAGCCCATTCCGGGGCGGTCACCTCCACGCCCCCGACTTTGTGCCATTGCCCGATCCTCCAGCCTTTTTGCGCCGTCACTGGGACGCGTACGGTGTCGCTCATGGTGACCCAGATATGATTTTTTAGCGCTGAGGCCGGGAGCGTACCGGCTAAAAGTTTTAGGTTCCCGGTGACGATCTCAAGGCTCCCGCCGTCTAGGACTTCCAAAATTCCTTTCCCGCGTACCGTCACCCCGCCCTTGCTAATCGTGGCAGAAGATAAACGCCGCCCACCGTAGGAATTCTCTTTTTCTACCGTCCGAAGAATCCGGGCGGGGGTTTCAGCCGTCACCGGTAGCGGCGCGCCATCACCAAGCAATCCTAGCCCCCAATCTGCGCCACATACGGCTTGACCAGCTCTTTTGCCGGGTCTAGCGACCAACCCACAACCCGAATCTTGCGATCTATCTTGAGCGAATCCGTCTCAATCACTAGCCGCACATCGTCACCCATATGCCAATCCACACCGAGCCGGGGATATTCATCCAGTTTTTGCGTGAGCGTGAAAACCTGCACGCCACCCGACAGTGCCGCCAGTAAGCCTTTAGCGTGCGTGTCTAGGGTCGGTTTTAGGGTGACAGAGTCGAAAGTTTTCCGCACCTCAACCCTAGGGTAGCCAGCGTTCTCGCGTGCCGCGTCAATCATCGGAGACGATAAGGGGCGATCTTCGCCCTCACCGCCACCCGCCGCCATGACGTGCGTCGCATACTCCGACTCTCCAAAACGCTCCTCGAGTGTTGCCTCGATTAGCCCGCCGGGTAGCTCAAAAACCGCCTGCGGGGAATCCGTAGCTATACCTATCCGGGGCGTTCCGCATTTAAAGCCCGGGATAATCGCCGATTGCTTTTGCCGGTCTTGCCACTCGATACTAATGTGCCATTCGGGGCCGCCAATCACCCCCGACAAATCCGAAAGCCGTTTATAAAGCGTCGCTGCGTCGTCGTCATTATATTCCCGATCCCTTTTAGTGCCGCTCTTAGGGGCGTCAATCAAGAATGGTATTCCGTCCGGGATAGCCTGGCGTACCAGCCACGCCGCGATATCGGACTGATCCCACTGGTCGAACCTTTTTGCGGGCGTGTAGCGGCGGTCTAGATAGTCCTCCGGGGATGAGCACGAGATCGACACCACCCCGCTAGTGGCAGACCGGCTTCGCCCGGTAATAATCCCACCCCAAGCAATCGTTCCATCATCAAGCACCGCTACAATCCAGAAGCGCCATGGCGCAGTCAACGCCTCCCAGTCCCGTGGGCATGCCGGGTCATAGACCGGTAGGGAAAAGTTAGCGGTCGAGATTGTTTGCATCGCCCGCTCAAAAGAATCGCCAGACGCGAGCGGCAGTTCGGCATGTATCTGCCCGGTCTGTATATCACATGCCAAAAAAAACATTATTTTCTAGTCCTGCCGTTTCACAACAAAAGACCCCATAAGTTCAGTACCTTGTGGCGGGGTATCACCCAGCACCGAGAGGCCGTTTCTATATAGCTGACACCACCAAATATTTTCGCCATCCCCTAAAGGCCCGTGCCAGGGCGTAAGCCCTGACATCCCGGTCGCTATGTCGTTCCCGTAACCGCTCATTGTGACATTTACAGTGATTAGGACGGCTCCACCCGGTAGGGTCGTGCCTTGCACCTGCCCATACTCCACCGTCGGAGCAAATGGGTAGTTAGTAACCTGCTCGTCCTCTTTTTTTGATGCCCCTGCTAGGGAGGCCTCTATCCCTGGGGTTACGCGTGGGGATCCAGAGGTAGGCACCCGGACAGTGGCTAAAACTAGCGCCCCGGCGGGGGTAGCGGGGGTGCTGGGATAGCTAGCCGGGGTACCCTCGATAACTCGGATTTTAGCGCCCCGTCCCTTATCCGCGGTCTCCTCGATCATGAGAGCGACCAGGTCTATGCGGGAAAAAGTCGCATTAGGCGCAGACAAAGGCAGCGTAACCGGGTTCTTGACCCCGGTCAGGTACGACCCGCCGGCGGTGGTCACTATGCAATGCCCCGGCTGCACATTAACCTCAGTCGAGGACGCGGACACGGTACAGCCTCGCAGGATACCCGGCGCGGCCTGGAAAGGCTCCGTGTCTGATTTAGGCTCAAAAAACACAGCGAAAAGATCCCGCAAATCCCTGCCGGTATATTCCGGCGCGTTGTCCGTCCCGGCATCGAGCGCCCAGGGAATCAAAAGATCTTTATTTGCCTCAGCCATAATAATTTTTCTCCTTATAGGTAGGATTCCGCGACCCGAATCTTCAACCGCGCTTCCGGCGTGTAGCCATCAGCCGACCACGTGATTAAATGCTCCCCGACATCGATGACCGGGAAACCCCCCGAAATAGCGCCGCGCCGGGAAGCCCCGTTAAGCTCCACCGTTCTAGACCCCGGGTCAATCACGAGACGCTCACCCTCTTGAATGTCCAGGTTCACAGCGACACGCCACCCCGCGACAGCATCACGAATAACCGGATTCTTCACGGGGCCGCTAATAATAATCTGCGACAAGGGACGCGCTGAGCCGCCCACTATAAACCTCAGTTCACCCGCCACCACAGCCGACTTGATAATAAATGGCACCGTAAACGGGATACGCAGTCCGCCACTCTTCTTAGGTAGCCCGGTTTCGTACACATCCCAGACGGTCGCGCCCGTGTCCCAATCCACGGGGTGAGCGAAAGGCGACGCCGCCACTAGCGGAATCTCAAGAGACGCCCCGACCCGGTGTTTTTTCACCTGGATTTTATCCTCGCACCTGACTTGCCAGCCGAGCGGGTAATCCCGGTAATCCCGTATCCGCAAAATATCGGGGTCGCGGAGCGGTAAAGCGTTTTTAATCTTATCCACCGCGACATTGACCAGCCCGGGGCGATTAGGTGGCACCCTGACCCCGACATTAAGGCTCATGCGAGTGGCACGTATCCAGGTGCGACCTATCCAGTCACCATCCCGCCAAGCCCGCGCCCCGGTTTCTCCCTCTAGGGTCACATCATAGATTTTAGGTGCTCCATTGAGCACCCAAAATATGCCGTCGCTATCGCGTACCCCGAAAGTCAGCCCCCCTAGCTTAGCGGCGGTTTCTTGCCACCGCGTGACCGGCTCAGCCTGCAAAGGCTTGTCTATGCTAGGCATAAGCACCTCCAAGAGCATTAGCGGTTTCAGGGACAGCCAGTAAGCGGCGGGACAACATCGACATCATTTTGACCGGATCATCAGAGCGGAGAGTGTTGTTAATCGTGACCGGAGCGCCAGAGCTTCCACTAGCCACGCCCGTGCCTGACCCGGTTACGCGGTTAGCTTGACTGTAATCCGGTTCAGCAATCATCCCCGGCAGGTCAGACGTTAGCCCGGTTAGGGTGGCTTTCACATTCGCTACCCGATCCTGCAGACCCTTATCGAAGCCCTCAATAATCCAGCGGCCTTGAGGACGCAAAAGCCGTTTATCTACAGATTCCGGCCCCTTCCAGCTTGTGAGCTTCGAGGTCAGATTACCGAGAATATTTTTCACGCTGGAAAACATCGACTTAATCCCATTGATCAAGCCCTGAATGATTTTGCGACCCACCCCGGACAGTAGCGACCCTGCACTAGAAAAAGCGCTGCGAATCTTTGACGGTATAGAGCGGATTGTAGATAATACCGCGCCGACCCCGCCAGTCACGATAGAGCGAAGCGCGCTCCACGCGCCCGAGAAAATCCCCTTAACCGTCCCCCATATTGAGGAGCAAATATTCTGGATTGTCCGCAACCCGCCGTTAATCGTCCGCCCGATCCCGCCCATCACAGACGAAATCACAGCCATAATCCCAGACCACACGCCCGAGACTAGGGACGCGATACCCCCGAAAACGGTCGAGAAAATCCCGGCAATAAATTGTATTGCCCCGGAAAGCGCACCGGTTAAGAAGTTGACTAGCCCCATCCCGACCTGGATAATCCCGGTTATTAGCGGCACTACCAGCGCTAACGCAACGTTTAGGACGGTCGCGATGGTTGAGGCTATAGCGGATAGTATCGGGGCTAGCACGGATAGGACAGCGGAGATTAGCGGCATGACAGCGGCAAGAATATTCCCAATAATCTCTACAATCGGGGCAAGCGCGGTCACTAGGGTCGCTATCGTCCCAGCTAGTAGCCCTATAAGCTCACCAATACTAGGCAGTGCCGGGACAATCGCAGCGAGGACTTGCCCGATAATCTCAGCGAGCATGGGCAAGAGCGGGGCGATAGCGGAGACTAGCGAGAAAACCACTTGCGTCACCGCCTGCAACACCGCCCCGATCTGCGGCAGGATTGGTGCGAGCGCGTCTATCAACGCGGACACTACCTGCGACAATACCGGCAATAATATTGCTAAAGCGCCACCAAGCGCCCCCGCAAGCTGCGCCGCTACAAGCTGCAACATCCCCCCAATCATTGGGAGGATAGGGGCAAGCCCAGACACTAACGCGCTAACCAGGTTTCCTAGCGCGGGCATGATACTTTGCAACGCGCCACCTAGCGCGGCAAAAACCTGCCCGAAAATAGGGACAAGGCTAGACACTATCGGGGTGATTTGATTTACTACCCCCGCTAAAGTGTCCCCGATCGTCTTAAATACCGGTTCAAGTTTCGCCATTAACGACCCTATCAGGGAAAACACACCTTTAAGGCCGTCACCCATCCCGCCTATACTTGAGAAAAGCCCCCCAAGCGCGGACTGCAAAGCCGGGGAGGACTGGATAATCTTCCCGATAATCCCGATAGCTAACCCGATTGGCCCGGTCAATCCTTTGAAAGCGACACCAACTAGCGGAATCTTTGCTAAGAGCGGCGCGAATGCCCCGACAGCGGCACCGATTAGCGGCGCGAACTTGCCTAGCGTGGACGTGATCCCCGATAGTCCGCCTTTACCGAATGCCTCAAACTTTTTACCGATACTTTCAAAGACGGGCTGTAGCCGTTCAGTGACGGCATCGGCGACATCAATCAGGTGTTTTAGCAGTTCTTTGAGGCCGGGTAGCATCGGGGCGATAGCGGAAGCACCTAGACGCCCAAGAGCCGCCCCGAAGTTCTTCATCGCGCCGGTCGAGGTGTTAGCGGCTTCAACCGCCGCCTTGCCTAGCACCGACTGCATAGCATTATCGAACTTTTCGAAGTCCAATTGCCCATTGGATGCCATTTCGCGGACAGCTTGCTCAGTGACCCCCATAGACCGCGCCAAAAGCGACGCGGCAGGAACACCATTTTTAGAAAGCTGGGTCAAATCAGCAGCGGTAACTTTGGCCTGGCCAGCCATTTTTGCCCAAATAGTCGAGATATGCCCGAAGTCTTTACCTGAAATCTGAGCCGACGCCGCAATATTCTTTAGGGAGCGTTCCATCTTTTCGGTATCTCGAATGGACGCGCCGAGCTTACCCGCAGCCTGTGCCGCATCATTAAGCCCGAAAGCCGTCCCCTTTACCGATTTAAGGGCGGCGTTCATCATGCCCTCGGTCTGCTGAGCATCGAATCCCAGCCCCTTGAGGGAGGCGCGCGCGGATTCAATACCAGTAGCCCTAGACCAACCTTTTTTAAGCGCTACAGCACCGACGGCGGCGATAGCAAGCCCCGCCGAGGCTGCGACCGATTTCAGACCGGCGAATGCTTTAGACCCAGCGGCGCGCATCTTAGAAAAAGACGCCGACATAGCCCCGTGAATCCGCCCGCCCACTGCCTGGAAATGAGGGGCAAGACTAGAGAAAGAACTTTTAATGCTGGACACTGCCGGGGCTGCCATAGCAGAGAGCCGCCCGAATGCCGCCCCCGCTTTACTAATCCCGGGAGCAACTAGGCTAAATGCTTTAGTGGCTAACCCCCCGATTTTCCCGAAGACGCTATCCGCGAGCCCGCCTAGCTTTCCGAAAGCGCCCGCCCATAGTCCCCCGGTTTTAGTCGCGGCACTAGCCGAGACACTCAAAGCCTTGCCGATTGATCCCGTGAATGGCTGTATCCAGCGGGGCGCATTTTGGAAAGCTTTAGACCACGCCTGCGAGGTGATAGTCGCGGCTTTCCCGAAACCTTTTCCAAGCCCCCCGGCTTTTGCCAGTGCGTTATTTACGAATCCGCCGAGCGACCCCGAAACCTGACTAAACGACTTAGACGCCGCCTCGCTGTTTCCAGCCCAAGCGGTCTTGAACGCCCCGCCCACCTGAGACGCTTTAGCCGCCGCAGTCTTAAACACCCCGCCAGCTAGGCTAGTAGACGCGGCTAACTTCTTTTGTGCCGCCTCTGCGAGCTTGGAAGCCTCAGCAGTCTTAGTTAGCGCCGCATCGTAAACCTTTTGTGCCGCCGCCGCCTTTTGAGTAGCGACATCATGATCGCGTTGAGCCTTAGCAAGCCGCTCCGACGCCGCTATAGCTTGCGGGGAATCAGCCCCAAACTTTTGAACCGCCGCCGCATACTGTGCCTGCGCAACCTTGACACGCCCCGCCGCATCCGCAACCCTGTTTTCCGCGACCGTAAGCTTTAGGGATGCTGCCGCCTGATCCGCTTTCGCTTGCTTTAAAGCGTTGGAGGTGACTTTCGCGGACTTTTCCAGCGCCTTAAAAGAGTTCTTACCTAAGCCCTTAGTTGCAGCGGAAAAGGTTTTATTAAAAGCCCCGCCGAACTGTTTACCAGCCCGAACCGATTCACGCGCAACCCCGGCGCGCATACCCTTAAAAGAGGGAGCTATCGTGATCCATGCAGTCGAAGCGAAACCCGCCAAAACAGCCCCCTTATTTAGTTTTTTGTTGTCTAATCTGGTATTGCTGAAAACGTTTTCAGCGTGTCCTCGAACCAGGTTTTTTCTTCCGGATCCATACCCGCGATTAAGGCGCGTTCTGCCTGATCCGCGCTATTTTTCGGCCACGGCCACTCAAATAAAATCGGGTCTTCTTTTTCGCCCCGGAGCGCGTTCATCACCCGCTCCCAGCCACGCGCCTCCCATATTTCGGTGCGGCTCATGGGGTAGTCCCAGCCAGTGACGGACGCAAAAACCCGGCTAGCCGGGTCGGTGATTATCTCGACCGCTGCCGCTATCGCATACGACACGCCCCAATCCATGACAGTGGAAAGGGGCGTGTGGTAGCGAGCTAATAAATCGAGATTGAAAAGCTGGGGACGCTCAAGACATAGGGAGAGTGCCGCGACCGCGACTATTCCCCCGGCTCATCCCCCAAAATATCTGAGGATGGCAATTGCGCCCCGATTTCATCCGCAAACTTGGTAAATTCTTGGAAATAGCAGGTCATGATCACAATGAATTCGGTCATGCCAACTTCTTCAATGATCGCGGACGCTTTTTCATCCCCTAGCGCCTCCAATAATTCAAAAAACGCTTCGGTCTGGTCTTCAATGTCGCGTACTTTTTTGAAAACCTTGGTTTTAATGTCGAGCGGTAGTTTTAGGACACCGCCGGAAGTCTGAAAAGTAATATATTGCCCACGTACAACGGGTTTTAGGTCTGCGCGGGTTGGAATCTTAAAAGCTGGCTTGCTGGTGCTCATGATTATTTCTCTTTCAAATAGGTGTTTTTACTGGTATTGCTGGCGGTTTTGGTATAGGGAAGCCCCGGCCGGAGAGCCACCAGCAAGAAAAACCCAAAATCCCTTTAGCAAAACCCCCGCGCGGCGCGTGTGGTAAAGGAAACCCACAAAAAATCCACACAGGCACGAGGGGGTGCGAAAGGACGCTAAAAGGCCGGTTTTTCTTCTCTCCAGCCGGGGCAGTCTAAAAATCCCCGGGGCGGTTAGCTAGTGATAGCTGCGGGCGTCACGTCGCCTTTCACTCCATCGGGGAAAATATTCCATTCGCCGAATTGTCCGCCCTCATGCTGCGGGTCAGTCCCGAACTTTACGGTCACCTCGTAGCCAAGAATGCTGCCGCGCTCGGACTTCGATTCCTTGACCTCTTGAATCTGGACGTTAGCGCCGGCGCGGCGGCGAATCATCGAATTCTTAAAAATCTCTTCCACATAGAGGGCGTACCGGTTAGGATTCCCGCCCGCGTCCACTACAAAGAAGCCGTTAGCATCCGGTTTGATGCCGCGTATAAACTCCACCGTGACCGGGTCAGTTTGTGCGAGGGTGAAAGTCAGGGTGCAATTTGCGAGACCGGACGGCATCGAATAGCCCTCCTGCCAAAACTCCTGCGCGTCCCCGTCAGCCTCCAATGTCCATTCCGGACCGCCGTCGCTAGTAATCAGCCCTAGGCGCTTGAACTCGGTGGGTAGTTTGTATTCTTTTTTCCCTCCCTCCTCGGGGGTGGGGATCTTAGTCCCGTACGGTGCGAAAGCGATTGCGCCGGTCACGGGGATATTTACAGCTTTAAGGTCGTTACCTTGTGCGTCAGCTGCCATAATAATTATTTCCTCCTATTATTGTCGGAGCCCCCGTGATGTATAGGGAGCAGGTTATGTACCGCAGATGCGGATATGTCTGGTCGGTGATTGGTTGCGGTCCGACCAAGCTAGCTAGGTGGGTTACCGGTGTATTTTTTGCGTATGGTAAGGCACGGATTAGGGTGCACAGGTTTTCGGCGTCCTGGTCGGCTTTCCAGCGGGTAGGGGCTGATACTGTAAAAGCGATATCCCGGGCTTGCTGCACCCCATCCGGCAGGTCTGTGCCTCCGTCGTCTCGGACTACCACCCACCGGGGCGGGGTACGCGGATTATCTGGTTCTGGCCATGCCGCGAGAAACTCCGGTTGCGGGTGGTGTAGCAGGTTTTCCCTAAAATATTGGATTAGCCAGGGTGTCGGGTTTTCATAGTGTGCGACCTGCATCAAAACCCCCTATTTTTTAGTATTTTTTAGCCCTGTTCACGGCTCTGCGAAGATTCCCGGTTTTCGCTTCGAGGATCGCGGCTTTCCAATCATCCGCGACTACTTGCCACATCGTCCGCCTTTTTGATTTGACTTTGCGGGTGTGGATTGAGCGTTGATAATCGCCGGTGTCGTAGGGTGCGGTTGCGCGGGCTTCGATCGCGGCGGCTTCGGCGATTGAGTGCGTTAGTTGCGATATCGCCTGGTCGTGGCCGATCTGGTTAAAAAAATCCTCGTTTATTTCGACCTCAACGTTCACGGCTTTAGACATCTTTCACCCTCCCCTTATCCGGTGGATGCTTTCAGGTGCACGACGGTTCCGCGTAGGCTCGCGCCTGGTAGCGGGTTTTCGTAATACTCTGGATGCCCATCCACATCAAAGACCCGGTCGCGATCCCATAGACGTGCCTCTATTCTGTCGCCGGGCATAATATCTGCGGTTTCGTCTGGCATGTAGAGCGTCCACGCGTCTTGCACTTGCAAGCGCCCGACCTGGTCGGTTGAGAGGGTAGAGCCGGGTGCGATAAATCCGCTTATTCTTTCCCGCTCTGGATAGTCGTCCCAGTCTGCGAGCCTCCTAGTCCCGTCATACCTGTCAGTGACAAGGCGGCGGCGTAGCCTATAGATTTCTTGACTGTGGTAATTAAAAAACATCCTCTCACCACCCTGGACCGAGTGGCAGGCGATACCGGGCTAAAACCTGCTTTTCCGGCTCTAGTAGTAGCGCTTGGGATAGTGGCATACCGCCCGTGAGCGTCCCGAAACGCATCGAGAACGGCCCCGTGGTCTGCTGCACGATCCCTTGCGAGGCGTTGCCTGTTTGCATACGGTCTGCGAGTGCTCGCACGATTTGGAAGATTTCGACGCATTCTTTCGGGTCATAGCCGTGCCTAATAGTGGCTTTTATTCCTCCGAGCCGGGAGGGTAGCGAGGTTTTACCGACACGGATTAACCCCGCGTCTGAAAACTCGATATTTTCCGGCGCGATTTCTTGCCCCGCATACTCGAGCCGCTCCACCTCTAAAAGTCTGAGGGTGGGCAGGTTAATCGTCCGTGTCCCGGTCGCGTCTAGGGTGAGGGTTTCGGTGATGATCGGGCAGATATGCCAGCGGGCGTAGGCGCGAATAACCCCCCATGCCGCGCCCCGGGTATCGTTGTTACCGGCTGGCGGCGTATCTGGTATGGAATACCGGTCTAGCCCCATCATTACCCCCCCTTATTTTTGGTTATTTGTTTGCTGGTTTGACGGCTTTATTAGCCGGTTTAACGGCTTTACGGCGCGGCTTAGGTTCTTCAATCAGCAAACCTTTAGCGCGTAAATCCGCCGCCGTTGCCGGGTTGACCTGAATCCGTACCGGTTGCCCCGCGCGCCTAATCGTCACAATCTCCAAGATTTCCCCCTTGTGGTAGGTGGTGCCATGCCCGCCCCGTTGGATAGTTCCCCCGGTTTTCTCACTGATATTTTTTTAGTGACTATCAGCCGCAGACTATTTGAGAGCCTGGGAAACTACCCGCTAGGGCGGGCAATAGCACCTAGATTGATTTGCCGCTCAGGTTATGCGGCGGTCTTTTCGAGCAGGCAGAACGCGGACGGCATATACACCGCGAGCGCGAGGCGTTCCTCAGCCAGGATAGTGACCCGGTTATGGGTAAAATCGTCCTCATTCTGGAACGCGGTACGCACCGCGACGCCGCCCTTGCGGTACACGGTCGCAGCCTGCTTACCCGCACCGACAAGGACTTTGCCCTTTTCGATTGCCGGGGTTACGATCGTGGTTTTGCCCCATAGCGGCGGGTTTTGGAGGATACCGCCCACACCGTACTGCCCGGTGAATGGACCGCCCGCGAGGTATTGGCCGTTAGTATCCTTCTTGAGGCGTAGCTCTTGATAATCCGCAGGGTTAATCAAGATCCCGTCAGCTTCTAGACCGGTAGTCTCGGCGACTTTGGAGCAAGCCCGGAAAATGTCATCCACTAGGTCGGCCTTAGATTCGAGTTTCTGCAAGCCCTCACGCTTCAAAAGCCCAAGGACATTAGTCCCCTGCCCGTCTCCGTGTAGCAACTGGTGCTCCTCGAACTTTGCTAGCTCACGCAAAAGCCGGTTATTAATTTCGGTCACCAAAAACGCCTCGTCTTCTAGCATTTCGGTAGACAGCTTGATATAGCCGGCGATCTTGCGGACAGTCTCGGTTATCTCTTTGTAGCCGGGGAAATGCAATTGCGGTTTCTTACCCTCTTCCGCGACGGTAGTAAAAGCGCCCTCGACTGCCGCGCCTAGCTGTTCGGTGAAATAGACCAGGGTCGGGGAATCTAGCGCGCCCGCGCCAAGAAAATCAGCGACACGTAGGGGCGGCTCGTATTCCCGGACGATATTCCGGTCAATAGTCACCGGCTTTAAGTGCTCCGGTAGAGTGCCGGTTACGTGGGTATCGGTCGCGGCTTTATATTCCGGGCTGGTGATAGACATTGCGTCTCTTTCCCCGACGGTTTTCGCTTTCTTGAGTCTCGCGCCTAAAGTTTTCACCACGTGAGCCCCCAAGCTCTTAGCTGGGACGTCCTTATGCTCTTGTTTCTTTTCCCCTAGCGCCTTAGTAATGGTTTCGGATTCTTTCAGAGCTTCTAGCTTTGCGGATAGTTCCTTGACCTCAGCGGAGGCGGCTTTTACGGTTTCAACGTCGCCCACCCCGCTGTTTAGCGCGGTCTGTGCCGCTTCTAAGCGTTTTAGGGCGGCGGCTAACATTTCTTTCAAATTCATTTTTTCTCCTTAAATGTTTAGTAAACGGTTAGCGCGGGCGATTATCGCGTCCGCTTCTTTCTTCACTGACACATTGCCGCCCTTACGCGGGTCAGTCTCCGAGTTATCGGTCTCTGACCCGGTTCCGCCGGGTTCATCAGTAGGCTTATCTTCTTCGGGGTTTTCTTCCCCTTGGGTTTTTTCGATCATGGTTGCTACTAGGTCAACGATTTTTGCGAGTTGATCCTCTAGGGTCTCTAGGTCAGCGGTTAAATCCGTTTCCGGTTCTTCCTCGCTAGCCCCGCCCTCATCCTCGGTGGCTTCGTCCTCGCTAGGTTCCGGGGTGTCTTCTTCTTGGAGGGCTTTCACAGATTCAATCGAGGTGGCTTGATTCGCGCCCACCGGCACGATGGACACCTCGAAGATTTTGCAGCCGGTAATCTCAAAGCAATCTTTTTTATTTTCCCCATCCGTCACCTGGTAGGCGAAAGACATTTGCCGCACCCGCTGCTCTTTCAGCAGTTTGTAGGCATATGCGGCTTTAGGATTATCTAAATCTAGCTGGACTTTCACGAAAAGCCCATGCTCGTCCTCAGTGGCTTCTAACGTGGTGCCGAGGTTCATTTCAGGGTCGGAGGTTTCGTGGCACCAATAGCAGGGGATACCAGCCCCGCCGTCCCCGAACTCTTTTAGCGACTTCACAAAAGCGCCCTTAATGATCTTGTCGCCCACGGAGTCAACGTTTCCGAAGACGGACGCGTAGCCCGTGAATTGTCCGGCGGTTAGGTTGTCTTTCGCGCCTATCCGGTCAATTTTCAGGTTTAGTTTTTTGGTTTTCATGACCGTTTTTTTCCTTTCTGCTCCCGCCGGGAGCACCGGGGGGTTCTCGTACCATGCTTTGATTGCTTCGATTGAGGAGTTTGAGCGGGCTTCTTTTTCGGCGCGTTCAAGGCACGTTTTTTCGCCGGGGTCTAGGCAAATAATCCGGATTCCTCGCTCTGCCATATCCGCGAGCGCCCCGTTAGATGGCCGGGTGTAGATTGCCCACACATCCGCGCTAATATCATCCGCGAATCCGCGCCCTTGCCCGGCTTTCCTCATAGCTTCCGCCACCCGGCGGATATCGTCCTGGCCTTGTGCGTGTGCTGTACCGCCTGTGGCTTCGACTAGCCGGTCAAAATCAATGAGCGGATCGCCAGCCTTTCGGTGTTGCCGCGCATACGTGGTTTTCCCGGCACAAGGCGCGCCGATAATGAGCGTTTTCATTCCCACACCTCGACAAGTCCCGCCCCGTTTAGGGTTTCCCCGGTTTTTTCTTGGTGCTCGGTAATAATCCCCTTGAAACGTTCGGCGATAGTTGCAGCATCTTTAGCGGGGGTGCCGGTTTTTGTGAGGTCTTGGGTTAGCTCTTTAACCCATCGCCCCCAATCCACGCTGCCGCCGGCGTCGGTGCGTCGCTTCAACCTATCCGCCGTCTTAGCCACTATTTCTAGGGCGGCTTGTTCTCCGATTTCCTCAGGGCGTCCGTCCCCGCCGTCAGTCGGAGACGCAAGACCACCCTCAAGCACATTGAGCGGGGTTATTAGCTCGTCCGCTCCCTCAACCGGCTTATAATTCAGCATCCGCCGCGCCTCATTCCGGGTAAGAATCGGAGCACCGACGGCAGTTTGTAGAATCTTGTATTGCTCCGCGAAATCGCCGCGCAATTTAGCTTCAACGTTAAATTCCACGAACTGTTCCGGTGGTGCTCCAATCATTGGGGCTAGGAAAGTATTAAAACGCTGCTCTAGCGCTACGATCCAAGACCCTAAAGTGTTCGTGTAAAGCTGCCGGCTGTATGCGGTCACGTTGGAATAGTTAGCATCATCCGTAATCCCGACCATGACGGGCGGGACGTGGTAGACCTGGCAAACGGTTTCTAGTGAGAGCTTGGTGGCTTCCGCCCATTGTTCTTCCTTCGCTGAAAATGCAGTCCGCTTGAACTCGATCCCGTCCTCAAGCAGCGGGTTAGCTCCTGCCATTTTCCCGTTCGTCCCGGTGAAGTCTAGCCACATCTGGTAGAACTTGCGCCGTGCCGCGTCGTCCCATTCCGGGGCATCTTTCGGGCGTGTTAAATACCCGTTGAAGCGCCCCGCCGATTTCCATATCTGGGTTCTAAAATTCCGCGCCTGATACTGCTCCTCTAAAGTTGTGCGTAGCGCTTCTACTGGTGACCCGTTCCCGTCCATACCGTCCGGAGACCAGCCGGGAAAGCTCAAAACTTGGTTAGCGGGTATTTCTACCGATTGCGGGTTATCCCCGGTAGCGGCGAAAAACGTTTTAGGCGCGCCGAAAGCGTCCATCTCGACCGTCAGCCACTCATTAGGGAGTAGTCGCAGCTCGGGTTGCCCATCTTTCCCGATAGTGACCCACACATAGGAATCCGAATAAAGCGCGATCTGGGTCACTAGGGCGCGTAGGAATTCGCCGAGAGTCTGGTTAGGGTTCGGGCGCTTAAAAACATTCGCTAAAACGCCTTGCCGTACCCTGTCCCGGTCTCCTGCCGCCGTAGTCTCGAATACATGAATCCCTAGCTGCGCCACGTTCGTTGCGATATAGTCCACGACGGTTCGCAGGTGCGGTTCTGTCCGCCAAATATCGGCAACGCTTTTACCAATAAGCCCAGCATCATCAACCGGGGCTTCAAGCACTTGGAGTTCTAGGGGTATGCCGCGCCAGATAGATACCATTTTGGAGGGTTGCCGCGACCTAATCCGCCCCGTATATGCTCTAAGGCTATCCAAAAGGCTCATAGATCCTCCCACCAATCCCGATTTTCTTCATCAGCGTCCCCAGTGGGTTCCCCCTCCTCCCTAGTTCCGCTAGTCGCGGGGAGGGTTAGCCACCAATCGCCCGGCATCTCCCGATACGCCGAAAGCCTCTTATCTGTCTCCACTGGGTTCACCAGCCCATAAAGCGCCCAAGACGCCGCCACTAGAGGGCAAATATCGACAGGCTTCGATAATGTTCTTGCCCATGCTTGCGCCTCCGCTACTGACCGCACTAGCGCCCCGCCTGCCGCGACATCTAGGGCGGGTTGCCCGATATGCCGCAGTTCTCCCGCGAGCACCCGGTCTTTAAATTGCCCGGTCGCAGCCCCTAGCATCGTGCCTTGCACTAGCCGCGCCTTAATCTGCAAGCGTCCTAGTGGTTCGGTGAGTTCTGAGGCGGGACAGCCCCGCGCCTGAATCATCACCGAGCCGGGCGCGTGCTTTTCGATGAATTCTTGTACCCAGTCCGGCACCCAAACCATCCCGGAACGCGCCGCCACTACTTCCACATGCGGGACACCATCGGCACGCCACCCGGCGACAGCCACGGCAGAGAAAGACCTATCCACCGCCGTGTCAATCCCGATAGCAAGCGGCGAGCCCTCCATAATCTGGGAATCAGCGTCTAGGCATTTGCCCCAGGCTTCACGCGGCAAATAAGGTTCACGGATAGCTTTGACCCATTGGCAAAGGTTTTCAGTCCTGAAACCCTCGATAGCGTCCCCGACGTCTGCAAGCTGAGCCGCTAGCGCATCTTCCGTGATCGTGTAGCCTAGTGCCGGGTTGGCTTGCGCCCATGCGTCCCGGTCGTCCACCTTGGCTTTTTCCGGTGCAGACCAGCCATAGTAAGCGAAAGATCCGCCCGCCTTTATTTGCGCGATCCCCTGTTTACGTAAGGTAGCGAGGACAACGGATTTATGATCCCCAGCGTTGGATAGACATAGGGTTAAGGAGTTGCGTTGCGCAATCGCCGTGTTGGTCGCTGCGTTCCAACCGTCCCAGTTGTAATGCTCGCGCAGCTCGTCCATGATGATCGTGTCCGCAGATTTCGACCTAGCGCCCTGGCGGCTTGCGGAAGCGACCCTATAGACCGCGCCATTCGTTAACTTGAGTTCTAGCCCGGTGTTGCCCTGACGCACCTGCTCAACCGCCCCGGCAAGCTCCGGGGTATGCTGCGCGTATTGCACAGCTTCTAACCAGGTCTCCCGCGAGGTATCCAAGTTCTGCGCCGTGCCTAGCACGTAGGTTGAGTGGTCTACATACATGCGCCAAAGCGTGAGGATAACCGCGAGCGTCGTTTTCCCGTTCTGGCGGGCGACCTCAATCAAAACCCGCCTAAACCGGTACTCGCCGTTCTCTTTTATTTCGAGCATGTGGACTAGCGCCCACTTCTGCCAAGGCAAAAGCTCAACCCTTAGGATTTCTTTCGCGAAATCAATAACGTCAAAACCGAGGGTAGTTTCCGGGGTGAGGGGTCTTAGGGGGCGTGTCCAGATTCGCGGCTCAGTAACCCCAAAACGAGGTTCCCCCATGCCTTAACCCGCCTGCTCGCTATCGCTCTTGACTAGCCGGATACGGTCACGCGACGCCCGCATCTTCCCAAGCGCCGTAGCCTCCGCCGCCTCACCCTTATCCCTAGCATTCGCCGCCGCCTCCAACCGAGCCGCCGGGGTAGCCTGCATATCAGCAAGAATCCCCTTCAAATGCGGCAAAAGATAAAGCGCCTTAGTTACCTCCAGGGAATGCCCCGAGGCGACAACTTGGTCGATCTGAAACGCAATCCGCCGCCCGGAAGAAACCAGCGCGGCATCTTTCCCATCAGCGTCCAGCCCCTCACTAGCACACGCGGCCACAGTCTTATCGAAAGCCTCCACCAGGGGCAAGGTATCATCGCCGGGAACGTTTAGCCCCGCCATGCGGTCTTGCACGTCCAAGAACTGACGCGCCGCCGCCACATCACCCTCAAACGCGGCTTTTTGCAGCTTCAAAGCTAAGCCACGCAACACCTCAAAATCAATCTTGCGTTGCTGTTCTGAGGTTGGGCGTGCCTTACGAGTAAGAGACGACACCGCGATTTGCCGCGCCTTACGCGGGGAAATCCCTAGATTCTTCGCGATCTCGTCAAAGTTAGCGCCCGCGCGTATCATCCCGCGCGCCTTATTCTCTAAAACCTCTTTTTCACGGCGTTTTTCATCCCGCGCGGTCTTATCGGTTTTCGCTGCCATGATTTAGCCTCCAATCGTGGGTTAGCCCTGGTGGGTGCGATAGGGGTCGGTGTTTGCTGGGGGGAGGAACAGCACCACCCGGACAGTGTTACCTGGTCAGGGGGTTTTGTGATGTTATCCCCCCTTCCCCCTCTCGTGGTGTTTGTGCTGGTCTAGGGGTTTACCAGTTTTGTGATGTGTGGCCGAGTCCGGGGCGTGGGGCTTTGTTGCCTCTGGCTTGGTTGCATGAGGCGTGGGCGGGGCGGAAGTTGGCGGGGTCTTCTAGCAACTCTGGGTGGGTTGATACGGGCAGCAGGTGGTCTAGCTGCAGGCGGTCGGGGTCGGTGCTGTTGTAGGGGGCTTCATAGTTGATTGGTTGTCCGCATATCCAGCAGGGTAGGTTATGTTTTTTTGCGTGGTCTTGGAAGGCTTTGCGTTGTTGGATGTGGCGGCGAGTGGAGCGGTTAGCCATTATTCCCCCTGGTTCTTTTAACAACTTTTTCGCGTGCCTTTTCGGCTTCGAGTTTGCCCCATAGGTTGAGGGCGTCGGCGACTTGTTTGCGGGTGGTTTCCCATAGCTCGGGGTTGGTGATGGTAAGGGGGTTGCGGATTGCTCCGGTTTTCATTTTGTGGAAGATTCGCCCGCCTCCTGCCCCGTTGGCTGTGCTGCCTATGTAAGTAACGCCGGCGGTTTCGGGGAAGATTTGCTGTAGGTATCTTGCCCGGTAGTGCTGGTAGTTTGAGCGCATCCCGGTTTTAGCTTTTGATTCTTTCCGGTAGTTCAATAGGGGGACTAGGGTCGCTGTCGCTCCGTCTGCTCTTGTCCCGTACTGGTAGGCGTGCGTTATGTCGTCTTCGAATGGCCCGAACCAGGGTGCGCGGTTGTGGTCGATTTGTTCGATGAATAGGGAGTAGGGGAAGCCGGTGCGGGCTAGGATGGGGTTCTTGTTTCCGGCGACGGCTGTTAGTTGTGCACCGCACATTCGGGTGTTGGTGGCGGCGGTTATGTTGGTTAGGGTTTGCGCGTAGAAGACTAGTCCGTTTAGTTGTTTCGCGGTTTCAGCGCCGGCGGCGGTGTCTCTGCTGCCTATAGATAGGCGCTGGATGTTGTCGTCGAGTTGGAGTAGGTAGCGGCAATGGTTTCGCGCGGCTAGGTGGCATGCCCATTCTCGCCCGGGGAATGCTCCGAGGAAGTCCCCGGTTTTTGGTTTGGTGGGTTTCATCCAGTGGGTGGCGGCGTAGTTGTATGCCCATTCGGTGCTGTAGGTTTCGATTGGATACTCGTCTGTCTCATATTGGGGGGCGTCTTTTTCTGACACGACCCACGCAATGTTTTTAATGCCCGCGTCTTTGAGGGGTGCGAGTAGGCGAGCGGTGGCGCGTTGTTTTAGTTCTGGTCTTCCCCCGCTGATTATTGCAACTTGGAGGTTTTCGGGGAGGTTAATGTTATTCGCGTTTGCGGCGGACATTTAGCACTCCTGGGGTATGTGCGAGGGTGTACTCGATTTCGTCGCGGCTATCCTCGTCTAGGCATTCGATGGTTAGAATGTATTCTTTTTTGATGAGCGCTGCGGCTTCTTCGTCTAGATCCAGGGGCGTGTCTGGTGCGGGCTGAGAACTCGCGGGCGCGGTTTCGTCTTCTAGATCAAGGGGTTCGGGGTCGGGTATGGAATCTAAAACCGTCGCCCAATCTGCAACATCTAAAACATCGTTAAAGTCGCCGAGTTCATTTATCTGTTGGATTAGTTCGGGGTAGTCCCAGGTGGTGTAGTCGTGGGAGCGGTTGTCGGCGATACGGTACGCTTGGGCTTGCTCAGGGGTGAGGTGGGCGGCTTTGATGCATGGCACGGTTTTTAGACCGAGTTTTTTCGCTGCCAGGTAGCGGGTGTGTCCCGCGATTATCACCCGGTCTTTATCGGTAACTAGGGGTTGTTGCCACCCGAATTGCTGTATTGATTTAGCGACTTGTTCAACGGCTTTTTCTGGTATTTCCCTAGGATTATCCGGGGCGGGCTTTATTAGATTGATCGGGGTATCTAGGGCTTTCCCTAACGGGCGGGGGTTTTCGGTTTTTGGCATCGTTGCGGGGTTTCCTGTGGGGTATAGTGAAACCCCGCCAACCGGGGAAAGGCTAGCGGGGCTGGTTTAAGTCTAGAGTTTTTAGGCGCGCAAAATACGCCTACTGCCTGACATTATAGCAGCTTTTCCCTAATCTGGGACGCCTGATAAAGGTTCCTGCCTTTTTTATTTTTCCTAACCTCGATTTGCCCCCGATGTGCCCATTGCCAGAGCCGGTCGGGGGTTAGTCCGGGGAATGCTGCAAGGGCGTGGGCGGTGTCTATCCACTGGTCGGAGCGCGCGATTTTTTGGCGGGTCGCAGTGTAGAGATCGGCGGGTTTCCAGGCGATGCGGCAGGTTTTGCAGGTGTATTTTTCGTCCCAGCCTTTCACCCCGTATTTCAAAAAGGTGGGGTTGCCGCATTTGGGGCATGTGTAGGATTTGGCGGCGGGTTCAACATTCCGCCGGATTCGCTTCCAGATTGTGCCGATTTCGTCAAGTAGTAGCGGCAGATCATCATGCTTGAGGTAAAGCATTTCATCAATGGCGGCATGCAACGTGTCCCAGGTGTCGGCGGGGTCGAGTTGTAGCGTGTCGGCTAGGGTTGCTGCCCAATCGTCGAGGGTGGCGCGCATGGCGTCCCAGGTTTTCGCGCCGTCTGCCCCGTCTTGTGGCTCGTCTAGCCAGCGTTCGGCGTGGAATGGTAGGGCGTAGAGTCTAGAGTTTTTGCCGCGCCTGCCTATGTCGGCGTTTAGGGTCATGGTGGCTAGATCAATTACGGTTAAATATTTGCCGTCCCATTCTTGGATTCTGTCGAGGTAGTCGTGTGCCTGGGCGGGGCTAATCGTCTTATCTTCATTAGTGGCGGGGTCGGTGCTCATGGCTTGATCCTCCTAGGCGGCGGTTTCTTGTCTGTAGTGTTTTAGGGGGTGTCCGGCGTAGGGCATGCCTTGGTTTAGGCGCATGTATCGGTCTGTGGTGCCTCGCGCGTTTTCTTCCCCTAAGCGCCGGCATTCAGCTTTGACGGGGCAGTCATTGCAGAGGGTGCGGATTCTTTCCCAGACGTGGCAGTTTTCCCAGTGGGAGGGGTGGTCGGCCAGTAGGTCGATTAAGGCTCTACCGGCGGGGGTTGCGCATGCGGCGTCTAGCGCCCAATCTTTTCCGGTCATTTTTTATCTTTCGTTTGGGCTTCGTATGCGGCGGCTAGGCGCGCTAGTCTTTCGACTTTCTCCGAGTAAAAAGTCATCTCGGACTCTACGGTTTTATCGAGGTCGATTGCGAGTTTTAGCATGTCGCAGGCTTCGCGATAGTCCACCAGATAAGGGGAATCGTATCCGTCCATCCGCCAGGTTTCGACTAATCTTTCTGGCTCAGCGCATTGGAGTAGGTCGAGCGTGTAGTTGTACCATTGGCGGACTAGCTCGGTGACGGCTTCGGTGTAGCTGAGGGCGTTCTCGAATTCGGCTTGTATGTAGTCGTATTCCCCGGGGCGCGTGGTAATCCTGGTTATAGCGTTGTTGGTTAGTGTAGAGATGAGATTACCTAGTAGGCAGGCTAGTAGCCCGATTTCGTGGACGTGGCGGGAATAGTAGCGGGTGGTGTCTTTGTCGTAGCGGGCTTCTAGATTCCAGCCGATTTCAGCGGTTTTTTCGGCGGCGGTTTTAAGAAATTTTAGGGTATCTACAAGGATCATTTTTGCCCCTCTTTTGCTGCGTTGATTGTGGCTTGCTCAGCGCTGATGCCAGGGTTGGTTTGGTATTCGGCGAGCGCCCTGGTGGGTAGTGTCGAATCTTCCCAGTCGCACGACAAACGCGAGCCAGTATCGTGTAAGATCCTGCACCAAGTCTCAGTCGTGACCGGCGCGGGTTTAGTGACAGGGTCACAGCTAGGCGCGGTTAGGGTGGCTAGCCCTATGGTGATTAGCGCGCTAACGGCTAGGATTAGTAGGATTTTCGCCCATACCGGAGGGTCTAGCGGGTCTCGCATTTTTTGGCTTTCTCTTCTTTTTCTATGTCGTCGATTAGTTGCTCGTAGTCCCGGCGAATTATTTTTTTGAGGCGGGTTGCCATTTCTTCGGCTTCGGCGGCGTCCTCTTGTAGGTTTTGAGCGCGGCGAATGATGTTGTCTAGCCGGTCGGTGGCGGGTTTTACCCCAATATCTTCATCAGCCTCTTTGAATATGGTTGCGATTTCTAGAAACATTGCCTGGGTTTCTGACGGGGTGGGGATGGTCTCGGTGGTGCTCATTTTTCCCGTTTTCTCCTTTTTTCTGCTTGGGCTTTGGTCATTTTTAGAATCCCGACCGGCGTCCCCGCCCTATAAAGATCAATCACCTGTTCAGCGGCGGTAACTTGCAGGCTAGAGGCTAGGTATGCGAGCCAATCTAGGGACTCTTGTATCTCCGGCAGCCATTCCATTAGCCTTTTGTCGCTGGATTCGAAAACTTGGCGATTGAAGTTCTGGCATGCCCGGATGTAGTCGTAGACTATGGCGTTTAGCTCTGTCGTGGATTGAACAAGATAGTTGGCTGCGTCTCTCAGATCCGCAATGGCTCTTTTTTGGGTTTTGTCTAACATTCCCCGCCCTCCTTTTGGTTATGCCGGTTTTTAGCGCGTGTAGCGAGTTTTCCAAGGGTTATCCGAATGTCCCAGATTCGCCCGATAAATTCAGCGGAGTCTTTTTGTGCCTCCACCGCTAGACTGCATACATAGTCGAGCCGCTCGTTTATGTTCGGGATTTTCTCAATTAGTTGCTCATCTGTGAGATCGTCTAGCCAATGATTGAAGTCTTGCCCGGCGATCTGTAGTTGCCTCGCCACGCGGTCTGTGTCGCCTCCGGGGAACGCTAATCGCTCAGATTGTGCGCGGGCTTTATGCGTAAGTTGCCGGTCTTTATTTCTCAACATTCCCGGCCTCCTCACTATTAGCGAGGGTGCGGGCGGTTGCGATGAGTTTTTTAATCGTGGTGATTTGCTTACCTAGCTGGCTGGCTATGGTCTCCAGATTGCCTGCTAAAATAATCGAATTATCGATTGGCTCGTCTATGAGTATCGGGAATTTCGTTAGGAATTCAGGGGTGGCAGCTCGCAGATAACCCTCGCTTTTCCCTAGCGTGTACCCGAGTTTTTTTGCGAGGTCTTGCGCGTAATCGACAGCGTTCCCAAGACCCATCGCGGTCGTCTGTATGTCTAGCAGGGTGTCCATGTATTCGCGACTAACCATTTTTAGCCTCCTTCTTCTTGTCGTCTAGTAGCGAGTAGAGGGTGAAGGAAAGAGATCGGATTTCGTTGATGGGGGTTTTGCTGACGATCGCGGCTGTGTTTGCCCCGCCAGCGAGTATTCTTAAAAGTCCGTCAACTTTTTCAGATTCCGGGCTGTATAGATAATCTTCAATTTTCTTTCCGATAGAGGTTAGTTGTTGCATGATTTTTGCTTGCTTGTCGATAGTGGCAACGAGTTTGCTTGCGACAGTGGCAATCTCGGCGTCGTGGGAATTAGTCATTTTCTGATTCCTTTCTCATTTCTTCTAGTGCTCCTCGGATTAGTCGCGTCCAGCGGTAAACGCTAGAAAGGCTGGATTCACCTGCGGCGGCGTAATCTTCTAGGGTTTTAATGGTTTTCTCGAAACTTGCCAGATCGTCGGTGATGGTTTTTTGTCCGCTGAGGGGTGTGAGGTAGCCGAGCGCGTCGGGTATGTCGAATACTAGGTCTGCGCAGTTATCTTGTGCCGAGCCTGCGTCGCAGAGAATCGCGCGTAGGCATGACCAGATACGATGGACGGGGGGTTCATCGGTAATCATTTTTTACCTCCCGGCTTACGGTTTTGGGTTTTCTCGATTTTCGTCATAATCTCACCCAGCTCCTGGATGATCTGGTGATGACCTATCGCCCAGCCTTCCAACCGGTAAGCGGCTTCTAGCAGGTCGCTTAATTTTTCTGTGCTCTCGTCAAACTCACGGGGAGAATCTTCGAGAACGTCTTTTAGTTCGTATAAGGAGAATCCGGCATCGTGAACGGAACTAATGATTTCGTTTTGATAGCTTTCGATAAACCAAAGTTGGTCACACGCGTCATCTAGCAATTTCTTCTTAGTAGTCATTTTCGGGGTCTCCTATCAGCCTGTCCACGAGGGTGAAAGTTTTATTAAAACGGCCTTTTAGCTCACGCAAAAACGCGTGATAGTTAGTGCTCACATCGCAGATCATGCTGTAGCTATCGAATATCGCGTTAATATCGGCGCGGATAGCAGGTAGATTGTCGCGGGTGGGATTTTTGAGTTTTTCCTGTAGCTCTCGCAAAGTTTGGGACGCTTGCAGCGCGAAATCTGTCACTCCGTCATCCCAATATTCAAGCTTCTGGGCGATGATCCGGGCTTCGGCTTCCGTGATAATCCGGGCGGGGGTTTCAGAGGGGTTACTCATTTTCGGTTGCCCTTTCATTTTCAAGTTTTTCGAGTTCGCGCAGCAGATCTAGCAGGTCGTGGGTGTCACTGCTGATTCGGTCGAAATAATCATCACTGCAGTATCCGAAGTCCCTGATGTCGTCGGCGGGTTTGCACGCGGTAGTTGGCGAGAGTTTCCCGTCGGATTCGATATAGTCGTCGATTTCGATTCTTACTAGCCCGGCGGTTAGGGAATATTGGCGGATTTCTTCCGCCCGGGCGATGAGCATTTCTTCTATGCCCTTGGCAAGGTTTTGCGCTTTTACCCGCTTCGTGGCGATGATGCGTTCTGTGCGGTTTGTTTTCGTTTTCATTGTTGGTCTCCTTTTTAGAATGGCGGGTTATTGTCGTCGTTGTTGTTGATTACCCACGGGTCATCGGCGGCGGGCTGTTGCGCCGGGGCTTGCTGCGCTGGTTGAGCAGGTTGTTGTGCCCAGGGGTTATCAGTGGGCGCGCCCCATTGCCCCTGTCCTGTATTAGCGGGCGGGTTGCCTTGATTCTTAGGTGGCGCGTAATTGAGAATCTGAGGTTTATGAAGTTCCGTCCTTACGCCTTGCCGCCCGTTGCTCTCCCACTTCACGTCGTAGGCGTAGAGAGCGTAAAAATCTACCTTGTAGCCCTGTTTTAGGACTTTGGACAGGTCATCGGCTCTTTGCCCGAAGATCGCGGCGTTGTACCATTTCGGGATGCCCCGGGGGGTATATTCTCCGGTGGTTTGATTCTTTTGGTAGTGGGTTACGCAGATTCTAAAATTTAGTACTGGTTCCCCGTCTTTTGTGTAGCGCAGTTCCGGATCTGCTCCGAGGTGTCCGGTATCTATTAAAACGCTCATTGTTTTCCTTTTCTTTTCGCTTTTTATTTCTATTTATTTTTGTATTTACTAAATGCTTTTTGCCACTTTTTTCGCGCGGTGCTAGTTGGTCTGGTGGGTTAATGCCTCCTGTCTGGCGGGTTGCACATTCGCTGTTTTAACGGGTTGAAAACCGTCCACCCTAGCTGGGGTAGGGTTGCGGGGTTTTCGTCCGTTCCTCACGATTGGGAACAGCTCTCACGGCGCGCCAGGGGGTGAGGGTGCTGCTGCCTGTATTCGTTCCAGGTGCGGGCATCGGTTTTCACTGTCGCCCAGTGCCATTGCCCCTCCTCGTCTGCGAGCCAGCCGCGCCGCTCGAAGGTCGGCAGTAACTCCTTGACTGGCAGGCAGATCGGTTTGCCCTGGTCATCGTGGCTAAAATGCCTGTCAAACGCATCAATTCCGTAAAAGGTTTCATGGCATTGTGCGCAGTGCCTGCTAGAGTTTCCGTGCTGAATCCACGTTTTTCCACATTTGCAGGTGGCTTTCATTTTTCGCTCCTTTGCGCTGGTAGTTTCGATATTTGCCTAGCTTTAGTGAGGGCTTCGCGTTCTGCGGTCTCCACCGGTAGCGCTTTCACCGAGATTAAGAATCTGCGGGTTTTTTCCCAGGTCACGTAACTATCCGGATTTTCCGGAGGGTTGATTCGTGAGTGCTCCGGGTTAGCGTTCTCCACCGCGTTTAGGCGTGCCGCCTGGATTTTCCGAATCTCGTGGGCTAACGCTTCGGGGCTGATACGCGGGGCGTATTCCCGGGAGTTTTGCCAGGTCAGAACAAGGTTTCGGGTCGCTGCCTCAACGTCACTTTTAAGCGCTTCGGTAATGTTTTCCCCGGCGTGGTTCAGGTAATCCGCCCAGATGAGCGCCTGATTCTCGCCTTTGACGTTGAGGACGCCGCACCCGGCAAGATACCCGATAATCTCAGCGGCTAGAGTTTTTGTAATCATGCCGCGTCACCGCCTGTCGGTGCTGGTAGCGTGAAGATTTCCGCGCTATCGCTTGCGGCTTGATCCGCTAGGTCTGACGCTGCCGCGACTTGGAACATGCGCTCGATCTGGTCTTCTTGGGTGCGGTATCGGGGGCTAGGATTTTCCGGCTTCGTGTAGTCGGAGCGTAGCCAGTTTCTAAATCCGGCGTCCCAATCCCGATAAGCCTTCCCGTGTGCTCTTGCGTAGTCCCTGAACTTTTCCGCTTGGGCTTCTAGATCAATCCCGCGTTCTAAAGCGATCCGGGCGTGGGTGGGGTTGGGTTTCCAATCAGCGGGGAGGGGAACGGCGCGCTTGCGGGTCTTCGCGGGGGGCTGGTTTTCTTTTTTATATATTTTTTCTTTTATATCTATATCTTTATCTTTATCTGCATTGCGTAAAGCATTGCTTGTAGCATTGCCTAGCGCATTGCTTGTAGTAATGCTTTGCGCATTGCTTGCAGCATTATTTTTCTTGCCCCATCTAGCCCGCGCCATCTTCCGCCCATGCTCTTGACGTGCTAGAACATCCTCTTTTGCCTCCTGATACTCAAGATAATCAGTAACCTTAAAACCGTCCTCGGTCTTAGTTAGGCTCGGCTTAGTCGGGTCATTGGTGCATAGTTCGTCGAGTAGGGAGTCTGCGATTTCCTCAAAATCAAGCATTGCTATAGGCATTGCTTCACGCATTGCTTCACGCATTACTTTAGGGAATGCTTTAAGCATTGCTGTATGCATTGCTATAGGCATAGCTAAAGCATTAGCGGATTCTCTAGTGATCGCTCCGTCCGTCAAAAACCTAGAGCAATAGCAAAGCAATTCCGCGAAAAGCCACCGCGCAGGAATCGAAACGACCAACATTTTAGGGTGCTGAGGTAAATCTTGGGATATTTTGATCCACCGTTTCGGCTCGCTCATTTCTTTTTCCTCCTCCCATTTCTTCCAAAACGTTCAAAAAATCAGTCGATATTAAACAAAACTCCGGGTCTATATCTGGCATTAAAAGCCCATTTTCAATAAGCACATGCAAGATTTCTTTAACATCTTTCCGGGCTTCTTCATCAAGATCACCCATTACCGCGCCCCGGGAATCTATAAACCGCGCATTCAAGACGCGGCCCGTCTTTATCCCCAATCCGACGCGAGACTGCGTAATCCTTTTGCACCCGTGACCCGATAACGCGGGAATCATCGAAAAGGAATCGCCGCCCCTTGCGGGGCGCTAGCGCGTCCTGCACAGCACGCAATAGCTTGTCCTGGTCGGGCTTCACAGCGGGATAAAGGAAACGGGGGCGTAAAGGCTTTTTCAAATAAAACCGCGCCGACAATAGAACTGGTTCGTCTAGCCCCGTCCCGTCATCTGGAAGAATCCAGCGGTGAGCGTGAGCCTGTAGAAATGCTTCTTGAAGTATCCGGTGACGCCAAAGCACAAGCGCATCGTTTTTCACGTGGTAAAGGCTGCCGGTACGGCGGTTAACTTTCATTGAGCCTTGCGATACCGGTTTACCTAGCACCGTGAAAGCTATCCCGTCCAACGCTGTCCAGTCAATCCATTTCATGACGCGCGCCGCCTCTCGGCTTTCCACTCTTCCTCGGTCTTAGCGCGGTCTAGCGCTTCGATACCGGCGGGGGTGATCCGGTAGCGGCGGCAAGCCCTCCCCGTACTAGAAACCCCGTCCCGGTCGGCGACTTTTATCCACCCATGCCGGATAGCCTCCGCGCGCCGTGAGCGCACGGATTGCTCCGTGAGCGCCCAGCCGTGCATGTGTAGGTAGGTGATTAAATCCGCATCAGTGAAAGGCTCAGGGCTGATATATAGCTCACGCGCTGCCGCTAATACATAGCCCATGTGCCGGTTCACCGGGACGGTCTCAGCGGCAAGACTGGAAGTAGTCGGGTCAGTCGTCCTAGCGTGGGCGGTTTCCATCGTCAAAAGCTTCTCGCTCATGGCTGCGTGTCCTCCCTCGTGATCCAGTCGAAACATTTTTTGCAGTAAATCCCGTACATTGAGCCGTCCGGCTTATACAGGGAGTCGGTATCGGTGACGCTGATTTTCTTTTTGCATCGCGCGCAGTTGATTGTGATTGTCTTGCTCATTCTTCGACTACCTCCACATCAAGCAAGGGTGGTGCGTCATTTACCGGCGGGGCGTCTTGGGGTTGGTTTTTCTTCGCGAGCTGCTCATTAATATGCAGGGCAAGAGCCTTCCCCTCCTCCACGGTCATCTCAAATAGTTTTGAGGTGCGTCCTTTCGTGTAGTACCGGATTCCCTCAGCGGCTTTCACAGCGGTTAACCCAAGCTCAGACATTCCGGCTTGTATCCCGTCTATCTGCGCCTGATTTAGCAAAGTTGGTTTAGGGGCGGGTGCGGGTTGTGGTTGCGGGGCTTGCACGGGGACAGGCGCGGGGCTGTTGTGGACGGGTTCGCCCGTGTCCGGGTCAGTGTCAGGCAGCCAGTTATTATCGAGTTCTTCCGGCGTATAGATAAATCCGTAAAGCGCGTCGTTTGCCCATGCCCTAGCGGCTTCACTAATCGCCCTTGCTCTCAGCATTGCGGCGGGGTACTTCTGCCAAGACGGATTACCCAATAACCCGGCACGTTTAGCGCGTTCCATATCCCAACGCACTGGCTTAGGAATATAGTCAGGATCATCAGCACGAATAATAGTGACTTGCGCGTAAGTGTCGTCACCCTAGACCCGTAGCCTATGCCCCGCGCGCCGCACTAACGCCGCTATCAAGTCAGCAGATAGCGCGGGTTTGCCCTTGATAACGTTGATTTGGTTCATGGCCTGGATCGGCGCAATGCCTAGCGCCCGCCCCTGCTCTAGTGCCACCAGGACGTTTTCAGGGTGGTTTTGGTAAGCCACAGGCAGCAGGTTTGAAACCGCCATGGCTTTCGCGTAATTTATCTGCTGGTCTAGCGGCTGGGAATAGACCGAGAGCGCCTGGTTACTCATTGTCTGTCACCGCTTCTAACAGCCCCGATATGCCGCCCCTTGCGGTCGCGTCCTCAAGTAGGTTTTCTGCCTGCTCATAGGATTGACGCACAGTGAGGGTGGATCGCGCGGGGGTGCTTCCTCCACACCATCAGGGATTTCCCCGGCTTGCTTTTCCATGTAGCCCTCAAGATAATCAGACTCATTCAAGCGGGAAGTTTTCTTGATCGTGGTTTCTACGTGTAAATAAGCGATTTTGGGGTCGTTTTCGATAATCCAAAGCGCGAAAGCCACCGGGTCTTTAATCTTGTACCGCCCGCCCTTAGGTTTTGAGCGGATAAGTACGGCGATTTCTTTCTCACCGTCCACACCGCGCGCATATAGCCGGTCGCCTGGTTTCAAAGCGTCCTCAATGAAAGCGCGTGCGGGGGTCTCAATCTTTTTAACCTGGTCTTTCACTAGCTTGCAGACCGCGAGTTGCCGGGCTGCGTCTTGGGTGGTTTCAGGCTTCGGAAAATTGTTCTTGCTGCTCATTTTTTGATTGCCTCCTTAACGGTCGGGGTGGTGGTTTCGGGTTTCAGGTGACGGGGCGGGTTTTGGCGTTGACGTATGTAGTTTTCAAGCGAAAGAATTACGGTTGCGCCCGCCGCCGCGCCGAATAGAATCGCGAAGATTAGTAAGACGAGAAAAAGAATGTCCATGTGGGGGTTTTTCCTTTCAGTGGGTTTATTTAGTGGGTGTAAAAAGTAAGATTCCGCCGATTAGATAGCTGGTTGCCATGCCCCAAAACGCGGCGGCAGCGGTTACGGTTTCGGCCTCAGCTTCGGGGGCGAAAAAGAACGCGGCATACATCGCGGCAGCGATTAGCATTAGTGCTAAGCCTGCTCTGCGTGCCCAAAACACTGCGGGCGGGGTTTCATGCTTCATTGCGGGTTTTCCTTTAGGTAGTGGGTCGCTTGGTAAAAGTTGGAAGTTTTTCAAGGTCTTTAATCCAAATCCGTGATGACCGTCCTAAATAGCGCTTCTGGATTATCCCGGCTTGCGCCAGCCGGTCAATCGTGCGCGGGGAAAGTTTCGCGGCTTTCGCCGCTTCATCACGGGTCAATAACTCACAAAGCGGGATTCTAGCCAAGGGGAAACCTCCCCGGCTTAGCCGGTGCGTTAAGCACCTCAATCCCGGCTTTAGAAAGCACGGAGGGAAGTTCCCAGAGCGCTATTTTTTTGCAACCGGTCGCGGCGATTCTCTCGTCCCATTCGCCCGAATCGGTAAAGCCTTTCAGGTCAAGCCGGGCGTCTTTAATATCCCAGTGGCAATTAATGTAATTGGCGGCGGAAGTCCAAAAATAAGCCCATCGCACGCCGTGGAGTTGCCCGCGCGATACCGGGGAAGAACACCATTTTTGCGCGTCCTCGATAGTGGCGGCGAATCTTATTCCGGATGAGTTGCCTTTTTCGCTGGCTGTATATAGGAACGCGAGATTACCTAAAGCGTCCCGGTCTACGCCCGCGAGTTGCTCCCCGCTGTACCCGGTGCTTGCCAGGTCGGTATCGGCCGTATCAAATAGGGTGCCCTGCATGACTACGCTGCCTCTTTTGAGTGTTGGAACTGGGGCGGGGTGAAGTAGTCGGGGCTACGGTTTAGCGCGGTCGCGATCCGCATTAGTTCGTCCCAGTCGAAATTGCCGACGGGGATAAGGCGACGCTGGAATGTCGTCCACGCAATGCCGGCAGCCTTTGCGACTGCGTGAGAACTTGTGTGCTCTTCTTGGATGGCTGTCTCGATTTGGTGAGCGATCCATTTATTAGGTTCCATGTTGTCCATATGAACAACTATAAAGGGTTGGAGGCAGTTGTTCAAGTGGACGTCATGTAAGATGGGTCACACCTGCTGTTATCCATTTGGGTAATAAAATAGGGTATAATTGTCCACATGGATATAAAAAAGCGCGGAAAACTTTTTGCGACACTCCTAGCAGCACGACTAAAAGAAGCCGCAGAAGAAAAAGGAATCACTCAAAGGGAACTCGGTAAAGCGACAGGCACAACCGCCAAGCAGATCAATATGTACCTAAACGGGATACGGATTTTGCCTACTGATTTTTATTCCCGCATATGTACCGCCATAGACCGCGACCCCGCCGAAATCGTTAACCGCGCCTATCAAGACCTACTAGACCTAGAAGCAGGCAAGAGACTAGACCCGCACATTATTCCCGTCTGGAAACTCGCAGCTAAGAATCCGGGGTACTCAATCGAGGATCAACTCAAGGGCGAAGCGGATAATCAGCCGTGATCTACCCCGACTGGTGGGAAGAATCACCGCCCTCCCTAGAATCTTTAACCGCCTGGTGCGAAACGCACCAGGTCGGCTTATTTATGGATGTAGAAATGCCGGGTGATTGGCAGGGCATCTATATAGATGACCTGCGCGCTATCTACATTAACCGCCGCACCCCCTCCGCGTGGGTGGCACCCGTCCTAGCTCACGAGACTTTTCACGCCGTCGCCCGCCACGATGGCCACCAAGCAGCCCCGATAGAAGCCAGGATTGACGAAGCCGTAGCACAAGCGATAATTAATCCCTCGGACTATGAGTTTTGGGAGACGCAATACGGTTGGAGCACCGGGGGAATCGCGTCCGCGCTCAACCTGCCCCGCTGGACAGTCGAAGCGTATCGCCGCAAACTCGCACAAACCATGCCCGCCACCCTATAAAATAAGCCTGAAACAACCCACAAAAGAGCGAGGAAAACCCAAAATGACTACACCCGCCACGCAACTACCACCACGCACAAAACCCAAAAAACCGTTCTACAAAAAATGGTGGGGAATCCTCCTAATCATCATCGTGATACTAACCCTAATAGGGGTCGTCGCCATGCTCCTAGCCCCCTCAAAAAAGGTGCCGGACGTGGTAGGTAAAACCTACGGGGAAGCGCAAAAAATCCTAGACGACGCGGGTTTTAGCTCGGTCACCCCGCAGCCTAAAGACGGTGAAATAATCCTTGCGGTATCCTCCGCCGAAGTAGTAGCCCAAGACCCACAACCCGGGGCGACCGTCAAGGTCACGACCCAAATAAAGCTAACAATTTCCCGCGCTAACATCGAGAAAAAGGAAAAAGCAGCGGAGGCAGAAAAGGAAGCGAAAGCAGACCCGCTAAACTCTAATAAAGCTAAAGCCGACATTGCTGCAATCAACATTGAGCAGGGGCAACAGGGCTGCCACGAACTACTCGAACGCAAACAGGGCGATGCCGGGCGTCTCGAAATCGACTGGGCGACCATGAAAAAGACCCCGTGGGTGCAGGTGGAAAATAAAGACCCCGAGCAAGGCGACTACGGGCTGATTCTTGAAGCCAAGGGCAAGGCGATTGTGCAGGGGATAAAGGAGCCGGCTTTGGCAATCGTGAAATGCTCAGTCTACGAGATGGACGGCGAAACATATGTGGACGGCACTAACACGAATTTCACCACGACAGATAAGCCCACATGGGACGCCTGGAAATAACTTATTCTTCCCCCGCGTCGTGCATTTTATTTACTACTTCCACTAACCGTTCACTAGTAGCCCGCTGGTAAATCTGCGACATCGACCAGGTCGAATGCCCTAGAATCGCCTGAATCTCTGCCTCCGTAGCGCCCACGCGCGCAAGCATCGTTGCACAGGTGGCGCGGAGTTGGTGGAAGTTGAAGCCCGGTAGCCCCGCCCCGGCTACAGCAGGGTTATAGCTGTTATGCAGCGTTTTATTAGATAGGAATGTTCCCGCCCTCGAATACACAATTAAAGCGTCCTGGCTCTTGCCCACATATTTGGCTAGATGATTTTTCAACCTAGCCGCTAAAGGGTCTGAGATAGGCACATCACGCCGCCCCGTCGCCGTCTTAGGCACACCCTCGACAAGCTTCCCGGTTTCGCCGCGTTTAACCGCGCCCCTGACCATGATCCGCCGCTCTTTTAGGTCAATATGCCGCCGCCTAAGCGCCGCTATCTCCCCATAGCGTAGCCCCGCCCACGCCGCCAAATAAATCATAATAGCGAGCCTCCCCGGCATCGCCCCCGCGATCTGCTCCACCTGCTCATCAGACGCGACCCGCTCCCTATCCTCATCACGCACCCGCTTTTTAGATGTAGCACCCTTAATATGCACGGGGGAAACCTCAATAAATTCATTTTCTACCGCAGCATTCATAAGCGCGGAAAAGCTACGGTAAGCGTTCCGGCGCGCCCCCGGGTGCTCTGGCGCGGTCTTGTAGTACCAATCAATGACCTCAGGGCGGGCGATAGATGAGAGCGCGCGATCCCCGAAAGCCGGGTACACGTAGCGATTCAAAGCAGATTTATAAGACCTCAGAGTATTAGGGGACGCCCCCGAATCTTTCAAACGTTTTTGCCATTCTTCGCCCCAATCTTTCACCGTAGGCACGCGGCGCGGCTTAGGTGCGTCTAGGGTTTTCCCGGCGTCAATCAATAGCGCGGTCTTAGCTAGGTAAGTGGTCGCGTCTTTTTTCGCTCTGAAAGTCTTAGTGCGTCGCTTGCCCGTCGCCGGGACAATATATGAGGCTTGATAAGAATTGCCGTTCTCCCGCTTGCGCGTCCTGATGTAGCCGAATGATCTTGTGCGTCCCATGTCTGCCTGCCTGCGTCGAAATGTACCATTAAATGTACCATTAGACGCCCGCGTTTTGTCTTTTTCTGTCTCTCGCTGTCTTTCGATGTCTCAGAATGGCGCAAAGGGCAAATATGTTACCACCAGGTAAAACACCTAGAAAAACAGTAAAAGCCCTCACCAGGAATAACTTCCAGTGAGGGCATTGGCGGAGGTAGGGGGA